>Ga0334886_1000920_pt1 | contig 39044 bp, 21 predicted proteins | sample GraSluR1_MG_9_FD_207232 | JGI IMG/M metagenome (GOLD analysis project Ga0334886, IMG submission 207232) | Sludge microbial communities from methane-producing bioreactor in Wageningen University, Netherlands - Granular Sludge_27_06-R1 | ecosystem: Engineered > Bioreactor > Anaerobic >... | reverse complement strand
CGCATCTGCCATCCCTGGCCATCGCCGCGACTTGGCGTCATCACCCAAGGCAGGAGCCCGGTGCGGTAATCCCGCACGCCGGGATCTGTGGAGGGGGTGATCAGCGATGGTCATTCCTACTCCGACTGGCAAGCGAGGTTCGTAGCCGCAAGCGCGGCTGCAAGCGGCGCCGCGACCGGGGCAGACGGCGGCGGCGTCCCATTCGCGGGGCGCCGCCTGGATCGCCAGCGGCCATGATAGAGTCTGGGCCGGGCAGCGTCAAACCCGGCCCGCCGGACGAGCTAGCGGACCAGCAGGACGCGCATGCGGTCCACGGTGACGCCGGCTTGCAGTCGCACGAGGTAGACGCCGGCGGCGAGATCGCGTCCCGCGGCGTCGCGTCCATCCCAGGCAAGCCGATGGCGGCCGGCCGGCAGCCGCTGTTCGGCCAGGATGCTGACGCGGCGGCCCCGCGGATCGAAGATCGCGACCTGCACGGCCTGTTCGTACGCGAGTTCGAACGCGATCTCGGTGCGCGGATTGAAAGGATTGGGCGCGGCGTGCAGCAAGCGCGACGCGGCGATCACGGCCGGCGCCGCCGTGACGCTGAGCGGACGCAGGCCGCTGACCACGAGCGAGTATGTCTGGCTGCCCTGCAAGCTGCCGGAATGCGAGACCTCCACCAGGTAGGTGCCGGCGCCGGCGCCGGTCGCCAGGATCATCTCGACGTTGTCGCGATGGTTGGGTCCGGTGACGGCCGGCGCCGCCGGAGCGGTGGGGTCGAGCAGCCAGGGCCAGAACACCGCGCTATCGCTTTCGCGCACCAGTTTGAGATCCAGATCATTGACCAGCATCGGGGTCGGCGGGTTCAACGACCACGCGGGGGGCGACCCGGCGGGATCGGTCCAAGCGAGGGTGACCTTCAATTCGCCTTCGCCGTCGTGATAGAAGCGGTAGAGGTCGGCCGTGCCGTCGGCGAGGGTCGCCACGCGCAGACGGCGGCCGCCCGCCGCGTCATCGCTGATCAGCAGCGCCGCGGCGGCGGTGTTCAAGAGCCCCCAGCCGTGCATGAAGTCCGGTCCCGGCGTGGGCCCGGCCTCGCTGGCGGTGTGCAACACGATAGCCTTGAGGGTGCTGGCCAGGGGCCGTTGGCCGCCGTGCAGGGTCCGATAGTGCTCGACGAGCAGATTCAAAGAGCCGGTGACATTGGGCGCGGACATGCTCGTGCCGGAGTAACGCGCATACTCGGCGTCGCCGGACGCGATGCTGCTGTAGAGGCTGACGCCATTAGCCACCAGATCGGGCTTGACTCGGCCGTCGTCGGTCGGACCCCAGCTCGAGAAATCGCTGACCTGGACGTCGTCCGGACTCGTCCAGCCGCCGGGAATGTCGAGCACCGCGCCGACGGTCAGGATGTTCTTGGCTGTGCCGTGGTAGGGGATCGAGTCGAAACCGTCGACCCCGCCGTCGGGATCGCGGACGACCGTGGACCAGACCCAGTCGTTGACCTGGTCGCTCCAGGCGTAGTGGCCGCCGCCCGGTTCCGGGCCTGCGTCGTTGCGGTCGTTGCCGGCGCTCTTGACGATCAGGTAATATGGCGCCGCGTGGGCGAGGTCGTCCCACGCGGCGGCGGTCGGGTCGTAGAAGCCGAAACCGGGGTCTTCGATCTCGCTGACGGTCGGATCGCCGAACCAGTACCAGGCGTCCGGGTCGCTCCAACCATAGCGCCAGCCGGCGACGTACCCGTAGCTGTGGTTGCTCAAGCAGAGCAGCCCGGCGGCGGCCGCCGCCATCTCGCCCGTGTCGTCGCCCCAGTCGTAGGACTGAAGCGTGCCGGCGAACGACATGCCGCGGGCGTCCGGATCCGCGCCGGCGGCGATCATGGTGCCGGCCACGTGCGTGGCGTGCGAGCTGACGTTGCTGCTGCCGTCGCCGCTGACGGCCCGGCCCGTGAACTCTTGGTGCGAGATCCGGACCGCGCCGCCGTCCCAGATCGCAAGAGACCCGAGCGGATTGGCGCCGCTGAGGTCCAGCCCGGCGGACCCACCGGGCCAGACGAGGTCGGTCGCGACGGTGGCAGCGGCGTCGACGTTCTCGGTGGCGATAAATAACGGGCGGCCTGAGGGCAGCACGCCAAAGAGCTCGATTTCCGGGTCAGCGAGCAACGCGCGCAGAGGGCCGTCCTTTTTGGCCAACAAGGCCGCGTAGGCGTGGCCTCGCCAGCTCTGGAATCTCTCTCGCGCCTGCTCCTCGATGGTAGCAAGGCGTGCCTGGTCCGTCGTTGCGGCAAGCAGAGGCGCGGCGCTGACGAAGCACAGCAAGGAGCCGATCAACAATTGGCGGGTCGACATCGTTAGGCCTCCGGTTCGGTTCGCAGTCTCGCATAATCATTATAACACACAGAGACGCCGGCGGCGGCTTGAGTCCCCGGCAGGCTCAGCCTATGTTTCGCAGCCAACGGCTTCGAATCAGCGGATGCCGGGAGGCGGATCGATGGCGGCCAGGGATCTGATCCGGGAGCTGCGGCGGGCAATCGGCGCTGCGGCGGTGCGCGACGATCCGGCCAGCACGACGGTGTACGCGCGCGATGCGTCGCACCAGGTCAGCGGCCGTCCGGCCTGTGTCGCGTTGCCTGCGACAGTCGACGATCTGGGCCGCGTGGTCGCCGTCTGTGCCCGCGACGGCCGCCCGTTCGTCGTCCGCGGCGGCGGCACCGGGCTGGCCGGCGGCGCCTTGCCGTCCGGTGGCGCTGTGGTGATCGCCACGAGCCGCCTGACGCGCCTCGGCGAGGTCGATGCCGAGTGGCGGCACGTGCGCGTCGAACCCGGCGTGTTCAACGCCGCCGTGAGCCGAAAGGCGGCCGCCTACGGCCTGTGCTTCGCGCCCGATCCCAGCAGTCAGGCGGCCGCGACCATTGGCGGCAACATCGCGACCAACGCCGGCGGCCCGCATTGCCTGAAGGTCGGGGTGACCTCGCAGCACGTGCGACGCGTGGAGTGGTTCGATCCGGAGGGCCGCCGCTGGGCGAGCGGGCGCGGCTGCGCGTTGGACCGCGGCCCGGATCTGCGGGGGCTGTTCTGCGGCAGCGAGGGCACGCTAGGCGTGATCTGCAACGCCGATCTCGAGCTGTGTCCGTTGCCCGAATCCACCGCGACGCTGCTGGCGGAATTCCCGCGGCTGCGCGACGCCGCCGCCGCCGTGATCGATCTGGCGCGTGCGCGGATCGAGCCGCAGGCGTGCGAGATCATCGATCAGACCATGTTGGAGGCCGTCGCCGAGGCCTTCGCGTTTCCGCTGGCGACCGATGTCGAGGCGGTCATGATCTGCGAACTGGCCGGCGCAGCGGGCGCAGTCGACGACGCCGCCGCCCGGGCCGGCCACGCGCTGCGCGCCGCCGGTGCTCGCCGGGTGGAGGTCGGTCGCGACACTGCCTCGCGCGAGCGCCTCTGGCAATGCCGCAAGCAGGCCTTCGGTGCGGTCGGCCGCCTGTCGCCGAGCTATATCTCCCAAGACGTGGTCGTGCCGCTCGAGGCGTTGCCCGAACTGGTCGGCGACATCGAAGCGATCAGGCGCGATCAGCGAGTCACGATCGCTACCGCGTGGCACGCTGGCGACGGCAACCTGCATCCGGGCATCCATTTCGACGATCGCGATCCGGACGCGGCGGCTCGCGCGCGCCAGGTCGCCGACGCCATCTCGCTGCGGGCGATTGCGCTCGGCGGCAGTTGTACGGGCGAGCATGGCATCGGACTGGAGAAACGACACCTGATCGGCCGGCAGCTCGACCGCACCGCGTTACGGTTGATGCAAGGGATCAAGGATCTCTGCGATCCGGCCGGCATCTGCAATCCTGGCAAGGTGCTGCCGCCACCCGGCGACGGAACGGCGGCCCAGCCGGTGCCGGTGCGCGTCGACTTTCGTTGGGAGAGCCTGACGGTCACCGCGCCGGCCGACGTGCCGCTGGCCGAGCTGCAGAGCGAAGCCATGACCCGCGGGTACTGGATTCCCGTGGGCGCGGCGTATCGCGGGCGCGTGGCCGCGCCCGGCCTGGGGGGCGATCTGACCGTCGGCGCTATGATCGACGCCGGCACCACGGGGCCGTCCTTGCTCGGATCATTGCGGCCGACGGACGCGATCCTGGCGCTGTGGGCCGAATCCGGTGACGGCGAGGTCTTCCGCGCGGGCACGGCCACGCTGAAAGACGTGGCCGGTTACGATCTGGTGCGCTTGCTCGTCGGCAGCGGCGGGATGCTCGCCAAACCTCTGGCCGCCAGCCTGCGTTTGCGCCCGCTGCCGGCGGCGGTGGGGATCTGGAGCTGGCCGGATGTACCGCCCTTCTTCCCCAGCGCATGCCGCCGCGAGTTCATGGGCGTCTTGCGGCGCCACGAGCATCCCGCGTTGGCGGTTCGCAGTCCGCATCTGGATGGATCGTTGCTGTGGGTCCTGGCCGCGGGGTATGGCCGCGGCGGCGACCTCGATCGCCTGCAGGCCGATCTCGAGACCTGGAGCGAGGACCATGGGCTGGCGCGACCGCACGGCGGGCGCGACGCGTTCGCTGCGGTCGGCCGGGCGTCGTTGCTGGCAGGCTTGCCCACTTGGGCGGTCGCTGCGCCCGACTGGACCCTGCTTACGCGCCGCGAAACGCTGCCGGATTGGCCGCGCCCGCGGCGTTTGATCTGGCAGGCCCAGCCCGAGATGCTGTGGATGCCGGAGGCGCCGGCCGAAGAACCCGTCGGCTGGATCGCCGACAACGTATTCCGAGACGGGAAGCTGCAATGGCCGCCGCCGCCGCCGCCGTCGGTGCCGTACCGCTTGCTCGCCGGCTTGAAGCGGCTCTTCGATCCGCACCTGCGCTTGCCGTGCCCCGGCTGGCTGCAGGCGATCCTGGCGGAGGCCGCGCGATGATCGGTCCAACCGACACGACGCGGCTCGATCAGTTGTTGCGGCGTTGCGTCCACTGCGGTCTCTGCCTGCCGCACTGCGCGACCTATCTCGCCTCGGGCGACGAAACTCTCTCGCCGCGCGGGCGCCTGTTGCTGCTCGGCGAAGTCCTGGCGGGGCGCCTGCCGCCGGACGCGCCGGCCGTCGCGCAGGCGTTCGACCGCTGCCTCGGGTGCCTCGCGTGCAGCGCGGTGTGTCCCAGCGGCATCAGCGCCGAGTTGCTCGCCTGCGCTCGCGAAATCGGCCGCCGCGCCGATCGCTGGCGTCGCTTCGCGTTGGCCAACCTGCTCGACCGCCGGCCGGTGCTGCACATCGTGCGCCGGGTTACTGCCTGGGCGCGGGCCGTCCTGGCGAGATTGGGTGGCGTAGAGTGGCGCGCGCGCCTGGCCGCCGCGCCGCGGCCGGTTGCCGGGCTGGCCAGGCTCGTCGGCGCGGTGCCGACATCGCCGCACCGCGACCGGGATCTGGTCAGCCTGTTGGATCATCTGACGGGCGGCGTCCTCGCGGATGCGGCGCCGCGTTCAACCGTGCGTGTGGCGCCCGCCGCGCCGGCCGCTGGTCTGCGCCTAGTCTGGTTCCGCGGCTGCGCCGACGCGGCGCTCTTGCCCGGCACGGCGGCACGTCTACGCGAGCTGCTCGCGGCGTGCGGTTGTGCGCTGGTCGATCCGCCGGGACAGGTGTGCTGCGGAGCGATCGCTTCGCATTCCGGGCGCCCCGCCCGGAAACGGCGCCTGCGCGCGCGCAACCTCGCCGCGCTGCGCGCGCCATTGGCTGCGTGCGACTGCTTGGTGGTCGCAGCGGCCGGCTGCGGGCTCGAGCTGAGCGATGATAGCGCGGCGTTTGGCGACAAGGTCCGCGATGCCGCCGTCGTGCTGGATCAGATCCTGCCGGCGGCGCTCGGATCGCTCTCCCTGAGGATCGCCGTGCACGAGCCCTGTCATCTTCGCCACGGACTCGGCGCCGCGGCGGCACTGCGCCGCGTGTTGGCGCGCATCGACGGTGTCGAGGTGCTCGAGGCTGCCGAGGTCGATGTCTGCTGCGGCAGCGCCGGCGTCTATGCGCTTCGTCATCGTGAGCTTTCGCGAGCCATGGGCCGGCGCAAGGCCGCGATGCTCGCCGCGACCGGCTGCGACCTGGTGGTAACGACCAGCCCAGGTTGCCTGGGCCAGATCGCCGACGGACTGGCGTTCGTGGCCCCGTCGTTGCCGATCGTGCCGCTGAGCGATCTTCTTTGGTACGCCTGGTTCCACGGCGCGAGGGTTGTGCCTCGCAAATTGTTGCTCGACACCTGAGCACCCAGGCGACCCTCCCGGCGGAATGCGGGGGTTGACGCCGGACTGAATAATTGATACATTCGAATTTATGAATATTAAACCAGCCGACCCCGCTGGCGTCTTCCAGGCGGTCAGCGATCTCACTCGATTGAGATTGCTGCGATTGCTGGCGCGCCACGAGCTGAACGTGCAGGAGTTGGTGGCGATCCTGCAGATGCGCCAGCCGAGCGTCTCGAGGCACCTGGGTGTGCTGCGCGACGGCGGCTGGGTCGAGCAGCGGCGGGAGGGTACGTGGAGCTGGTACCGAGCTGTTCCGGCGGCCGGCTTCGCCGGTGGCGCTGAATTGCAGCGAGCCGTCGCGGCGGCGGCCGAACATGTTGCGGGGGCGCCGGATGACGACCGGCGGTTGGCGGCCGTGATTGCCGAGCGGGAACTGCGCGAGCGCGAGGCATTTGCCGGTGCGGCCGACCACTGGGACCAGATCCGCCGCCAGTATGAGCATCCGGATCTGCAGACCGCGGTCGTGGCCGCTCTTGTTGCGCCGGAACTACGGGTCATCGATGTCGGGACCGGCACCGGCGCCTTGCTGCCGCTCTTGGCGCAGGCCGCGGCCGGCGTGATGGCCGTGGATCGCAGCGAAGCGTTGTTGGTCCGCGCGCGGAAACGCTGCCGCGACGCCGGGTGCCGGAACGTTTGTTTCCAGCGCGCCGACGTGCATGCGCTGCCGTTTCCCGACGCCGTGTTCGCCGCGGCTTACACGAGCATGGTCTTGCACCACGTGGCCGACCCGGGCATTGCTTTGCGCGAACTTGCGCGGGTCGTGCGGCCGGGCGGGATTGTGGTCGTGATCGAATTCACGCGCCACAATCTGAACTGGCTGCAGGATCAACTCGCCCATCGCTGGCTGGGCTTCGAACGCGACCAGCTCTCTGCGTGGTTGACCGCCGCCGGCCTCGTCGCGGAGCGGTGGCTGCAGCGCCGGCGCACCGTTGATGAGACGGCCGAACGACTCACGGCGGGCGGCGGCCGCGAAGGTTTCGCCTGGCCGGATGTCATGCTGGCCGTGGCGCGGCGTCCGTTAGTGCCTTGACCGAAGCGGCCGCACCGCGGCCGTCGTATCCGCCCGCGAGGGCACCACAGCGAAGGAGTTGTTCATGTCCGAGAAATTCGCCACCGGCGACGGTTACAAGGTCCGCGACCTGGAACTGGCGTCCCGCGGACGCATGAAGATCGATTGGGCCGAGTCGCGCATGCCGGTGTTGATGCGCTTGCGCGAAGAACATGCCCGGCGGCAGAGCCTCAAGGGCATGCGCATCGCCGGTTGCCTGCACGTCACCAAAGAGACAGCGGTGCTCGTCGAGACGCTCAAGGCGGCCGGCGCGGAGATCAGCTGGTCCGGGTGCAATCCGCTATCGACCCAGGACGAGGTGGCCGCCGCGCTGGCCTCGGCCGGGGTGAGCATCTACGCCTGGCACGGGATGAGCGTCGATGAGTTCTACTGGTGCATCGATCGCACCCTCGACTTCCGGCCCATGCTGACCCTCGATGACGGCGCCGATTTGATCTTCTCGGTGCACAACCGGCACCCCGAACTGATCGCCGGCATCATCGGCGGCACCGAGGAAACGACGACCGGCGTGCATCGCCTGCGCGCGATGGCGACGGCCGGCGCCCTGAAGTACCCCGTGATCGCGGTCAACGACGCCGAGACCAAATGGGATTTCGACAACGTCTTCGGCACCGGACAGAGCAGTATCGACGGCATCATGCGGGCGACCAGCGTGCTCCTGGCGGGCAAGAACTTCGTGGTGGCGGGCTTCGGTCACTGCGGCAGCGGCTGTGCGCTGCGGGCGGCGGGGCTCGGCGCCCGTGTCATCTGCACCGAGATCAAGCCCACCGCGGCGCTCAAAGCGGTCTTGTACGGGTACCAGGTGCGCACGATGGACGAAGCTGCCCGCATCGGCGACGTTTTCATCACCGCCACCGGCTGCAAGGACGTCCTCACGCGGCGGCATTTCGAGGTCATGAAAGACGGCGCGATCGTCTGCAACACCGGTCATTACGACTGTGAGATCAACTTGACAGACCTCGCCGCCCTGGCAACCGGCAAGCGCGAGATCCGCGCCAATTGCGAGGAGTACACGCTGGCGGACGGACGGCACATTTATGTCTTGGCGCAGGGCCGGCTGGTGAATCTGGCTGCGGCCGAAGGCCATCCGAGCGAGGTCATGGATATGAGCTTCGCAAACCAGTTCCTGAGCATGGTGCGCCTGGCCGCCGAGGGCAAGACGCTGCCGATCGGCGTGCACGACATCCCCGAGCGGCAGGACCAGGAGATCGCCCGCATCAAGCTCGCGACGCTCGATGCCGGCCTCGACGAGCTGACGCCCGAGCAGGAGGCCTATATCAACGACTACGCCGCCGGCACGTAGGCTTGCCGGCGAATCCGGGCGGGCGCTGCCGGCCGCGGAGGAAAACGCTGTCTCCGATCGCGTTTTACGTTATGCTGTCGGGTGAGCACGACGTCAGCGAGATGGAAAGGAGCAGCGATGACCAGGCGAACCGCCCGCCCGCGTGTCGTTTCGTGGTTGGTCTGCAGCGCCAGCCTGACGGCCGGCCTGCTGCTGCTGGCGCTGCCGGCAGTGACATTGCCGGCAGCCGATACGGCACAGGGTGAGCCTGTCGACGCCGCGAACCAAGCGCCGGCGCGGGTCCATCTGCTCACCTATGATGGGCCGATCTCGCCCGTCGCGGCCGAATACATTACCAACCGGCTCGAGCAGGCCGCGGCCGCCGGTGCCGCGGCCGTCGTGCTGCAGCTCGATACCCCGGGCGGTCTCGACGCGTCCATGCGCGTGATCGTCAAGGCGATCCTTGCGGCGGAGGTGCCGGTGATCGTGCACGTGGCGCCGCCGGGGGCGCGGGCCGCGTCGGCCGGGGCGTTCATCCTGCTCGCCGGCCACGTCGCCGCGATGGCGCCCGGCACCAACGTCGGCTCGGCCAGTCCGGTCCAGATCGGCGGCGGCATCGCCGATAGCACCATGGCGGCGAAGGTCGCCAACGACGCGGCAGCCTACATCGCCTCGCTTGCCCGCCAGCGCGGCCGCGACGAAGATCTGGCTCGGCGCTTCGTGACCGAGGCGATCAACCTCACGGCCAGCGAGGCGCTCGCCGCCGGCATGATCGATGCGATCGCCGGCACGACGACCGCGCTGCTGGACAGCCTGCAAGGCCGGCTGGTGACCGTGGGCGAACGGAGCCAGATGCTCGCTCTCGGCGGAGCCGTGGTCGAGGTCCAGCCGATGGGGCCTCGGCAGCGGCTGCTCAAGTGGCTCGTCGATCCCAACGTCGCCTATCTGTTGATGTTGCTCGGCATCTACGGGATCTTCTTCGAACTCAGCAATCCCGGCGCGCTGGTGCCGGGCATTCTCGGCGCCATCAGCCTGCTGCTTGCGCTCTTCGCGTTCCAGGCCCTGCCGGTCAACTATGCCGGCATCGCGTTGATCCTGCTCGGGGTGGTGATGTTGATCCTGGAGGTCAAGGTGACCAGCTACGGCGGTCTGACGCTAGGCGGACTGGCGGCCCTGGTCCTCGGGTCGCTCATGTTGTTCGATTCCCCTGAACCGTGGGCGCAACTGAAGTTAACGGTCCTGGTGCCCGCGGTGGGCCTCTTCGGCGGTTTCTTCGTGTTCTGCGTCTGGTTGGTGATCCGCGGTCAACGACGGCCGACGGTGACCGGTTCCTCGTCGTTGGTCGGCCAGCGCGGCCGGGTGGTGGCGGCGTTGGGCGGCAGCGACCGACCCGGCAAGGTCGTGTTCCACGGCGAGCTCTGGGATGCCGTGGCCGCGGAACCGGTGCCAACCGGAGCGCAAGTCGAGGTAGAGCGCGTCGACGGACGGGTGGCGCGCGTCCGGCCAGTCATACCCGCGGATTGACCATCGACCCGCGATTCGACGCCCGGCTGCCGCTGGGCGGGGTGCAACGAAAGGAAATGGCATGCCGATTCCGTTCACCTTCCCAGTTATCTTGCTGCTGTTCATCATCTTCATCTTGTCGAACGCGCTGCGGATCATGCGCGAGTACGAACGCGCCGTCGTCTTCCGGCTCGGCCGCTACGTGGGCAACCGCGGGCCCGGCCTGATCTTCCTGGTGCCCTTCATCGAGCGCATGGTGCGCGTCAGCCTGCGCACGGTGGCCATGGACGTGCCGCCGCAGGACGTGATCACGCGCGATAACGTCTCGGTGCGGGTCAACGCCGTCCTGTACTTCCGTGTGATGGAGCCGGAGCGGTCGGTGATCGACGTCGAGGATTTCCTATTCGCCACGAGTCAGCTCGCCCAGACGACCCTGCGCAGCGTGGTCGGACAGGCCGACCTCGACGAATTGCTCGCCGAGCGCGACAAGCTCAACATGAAGATGCAGACGATCCTGGACGAAGCGACCGATCCCTGGGGCATCAAGGTCGTGACCGTCGAGATGAAGGACGTCGATTTGCCGGTGGAGATGAAGCGGGCCATGGCGCGCCAGGCCGAAGCCGAGCGCGAGCGCCGGGCCAAGGTCATCCACGCCGACGGCGAGTTTCAGGCCTCGAAGCGCCTCAGCGAAGCGGCGGCGATCATCGAGGTGCATCCGACCGCTCTGCAACTGCGTTACCTGCAAGCGCTGACGGACATCGCGTCGGAAAACAACAGCACCACGATCTTCCCGATCCCGATCGATCTGCTGACGCCTTTCATGCAGAAGAAACTTGGCAAACCGGCGGATTGATCCGCGTTAGTAATCGCGGCGGTCGGCAAGAGACGCCCACGCGGCGAACGGTCGCTCCTGCTCGGGGTGCGGCCGGTGGTACGTCGGCAGCGAGCGCCGTTCCGGCGCGAGCGGCAGTTCATCGTAGATCACGGCGTCGTCGAATCCCGCGGCGGCCGCGGCTTGCCGGGTCGCCGCGAAGACCAGGCGGTCGAGCCGGGCCCAGTAGATCGCACCGAGGCACATCGGGCACGGTTCGCAGCTGGTGTAGATCTCACAACCCTGCAGATTGAAAGTCCGGAGGCGGCGGCAGGCCTCACGGATGGCGACGACCTCGGCGTGGGCCGTGGGATCGCCACTGCCGGTCACCAGGTTGACGCCTTCGGCGATGATCTCGCCGGCCCGGACTACGACGGCGCCGAAAGGGCCGCCGCGTCCGCTGCGCGCGTTGTCCTCGGCCAGGCGTAGGGCGGCCAGCAGGTATCGGTCTTCGGCCAGGTTCATGGGACACTCCGTTTACTGGTAACCGGGGTCGCGTGCGTCGGGTCGCCACGCTGTGAAAGCAACAGCCTATCGCCGAGCGTCCTTTTTAACCCGGATTATTCATGAAGGACCGCCGCGAGAAAGTGGAAAATGCTTGCCAGGACGCGGGCTCGCAAGGATCGGCGAGGGAGGCGTACCCAAGGCGGTACGTTGACCGAGCCGATCCGAGAAGGCGCGTCCTGGCAAGCAATTGACCTTTCGCAGCCGGTCCTTCGTGAATAATCCGGGTTAACCAGAGGATCATCGCCCGCCCTGCCGCGCGGCGCGCCGGCCGTCTATTGGCGACAACCGATATCATGATCAATTGGGCGTTCTAACCCACAGGGAACAAACTAATTATCTCTTCTTGTCGCGAGCTCCGAGTATTATCATGGCCGCAAGACAGCGGCGATGGGGCGCAACCGCGCAACGAAAGGCCACTTCATGATCGGCAGGGATCGACGCCGGCGCCGGCGAACCGCAGCGGGCCTGCGCAAGGCTGTTCTGGTCCTATTGCTCTTGCCCGGGCTTGCGGCCGCCGACAATGAGACCTGCTTGATGTGTCATGAAGATCCGGATCTGACCGCGGCCGACGGGCGCCGGATGGCCGTGGCGCCGGCGGACTACGCGCAGAGCGTCCACGCCGGCCTCGCCTGCCTCGATTGCCACACCCAAGACGGCAACTACGAAGAGACGCCCCACTACGACCGCTACCAGCGCGTCGATTGCGCCCAGTGCCACGCCGACGCCGTCAAGAGCTATCGCGACAACTTCCATTTCCTCGCGCTGGACCGCGGAAACCGGCGCGCCCCGGATTGCATTGCCTGCCACGGCGCGGCCGGCGACCCCCACCAGATCCACGGCCTGGACAAGACCGTCGCCGAAGAATCCTGCCGCAGCTGCCATCGGCTCGAAACTGACCAATACGATCGGGGGGTGCACGCAGCGCGTCCGGGGGTGGTCGGCGATCTGCCAGGGTGCATCACCTGCCATCAGTCGCACGGACCGGGCCTGCCGCCGGCGGCCGGTGCCGTCAATCGCCTCTGCACGTCCTGCCACCTCGGCGCCATGGAGGATGTCCAGCGAGGCGGTCACGCGGTCATGGGCGGGCAACTCGCAGGCGACGGGTTGCTGAACTGCGCGTCCTGCCACGAGGTGCACGCGACCCACAAGCCGCACATGTCCGACCGGGTCGCCAGCGCGTGCAACGAATGCCACCAGAAGGAGTACGCGGAGTTCGCGGGTTCGGTACACGAGGGTCTGCTCGCCGACCGCAGTCTGACGTGCCTGTCGTGCCACAGCACCCACAAGGATGAAGAGTCGGTCAGCCGCTTCGACGGCGGCTGCGGCAGTTGTCACGAGGATGTCGAGGCGATCTACCGCGGCAGCGTGCATCGCTTCGGCCGCCTGCGCGGCAACGAAGGCGCCGCCACCTGTGCGGACTGCCATCGCGGCCACCATGTCCTGGCCGCCCATGACCCCGCGTCGCCGATCCACCCGGTCAACGTGCCGGACATGTGCGGGCGCTGCCACGGCGAAGAAGTGGTGATCGCCTCCAACTTCGTGCGGTTGCCCATCACCCTGCCGCGCTACCAGGAATCGGTCCACGGCAAGCTGAACGCCCAAGGAGTCCACGCCGCCACCTGCGTCGACTGTCACGGCTCGCACGAGATGCAACACGCCCAGGTCGCGGATTCGGGGATCAACCGCTTCCAGATCGCCCAGACCTGCGGCCGTTGCCACGGCGCGGTCACCGCCGAGTACCAGGGGTCGATCCACGGCCAGGCGCTGGCGATGGGCATCGCGGACGCCCCGGCCTGCATCGATTGCCACGACGAGCACTTGACCCGGAGTAAGGATGATCCGCAGGCGCTGTCGGCGCCGGCGCGTATCGCCCGCGAGCTTTGCGGTACCTGCCACACCAATCCCGCCCTCGCGGAGAAGTACGGCATCACGGCCGGCGTCGTGGAGAGCTACCTGGACAGCTATCACGGCTGGGCCGTCGGGCGCGGCGGACCGCTGGTAGCGACGTGCATCGACTGCCACAACACCCACGCGATCCACAGCCCGCTGGATCCCGTTTCGGCGGTCCACCCGGACAACGTGACCGCGACCTGCGGCAAGTGCCACCCGCGCTCCAACGAGACCTTTGCCCGCAGCTACACGCATGCCAGCGCCCTGGTCGCCCGCGGTCCGCACGGCTGGGCCAAGCTGATCTACCTGACGTTGATCGCGGTCGTCCTCGGCGGCATGGCGCTCCACAACCTGATCGTGGCGCGCTACGAACTGAACCAGCACCGCCGGCGCCGCCAGGGCGAGCCATACGTCCTGCGCTGGCAGCGGGCCGAACGGATGCAGCACCTGGTCCTGCTGCTGTCGTTCACCGGCTTGGCGATCACCGGCTTCGCACTGCGCTCGCCCGAGTCGTGGTGGGCCGGGTTGATCGGCCTCGGCGGCAACGAATTCGTCCGCGCCAACCTGCACCGCGCGCTGGCGGTGATTCTGGTGCTGGCCAGCGTCTACCACCTGCTGTGGATCGGGCTGACGCGGCGCGGACGCCGCAACCTGCGCGAGATCGCTCCCCAGGGCGTCGATTTCGTCCAGTTCCCCCAGAACATGGCGTTTCATCTCGGGTGGCGGTCGGAGCGCCCGCGGTTCGGCCGCTTCGATTATACGCAGAAGGCCGAGTACTGGGCGGTGATCTGGGGCACGGTGATCATGGCGCTCAGCGGCTTGATCCTCTGGTTCCCCGACCTGGTCACCGGTTGGCTGCCGGCTTGGGTCGTCCGCGTCTCCGCCGTCGTGCACTATTACGAGGCTATCCTCGCCGTGAGCGCCATCATCATTTGGCACTTCTTCTATGTGATCTTCATGCCGTCGGAATACCCGATGAGCACGATCTGGCTCGACGGGCGTATGCCGGCCCACGAATGGAAGGCCATGCACGCGGCCGAGTACGCCCGCGAAGGGGAGGAGGCCGTCCGGAAACCGGAAACCTCCGCCTAGCCTCGGTGTTTACCGTCGAGGTACGCAGACTGATGACATTCCGCCTGCGCGACGTTACGTTGGGATGAGTCCGGTACCGCTAGACCGCAGGAACGAGAGGAGTTTCTATGCCTGGTAGCACGTTCACCGTCCAGGCCCGGCGCCTGTCGCGGGTCCTCAGCCTCGCCGCGTTGACCCTTGTCCTCTGCATCCCGGCGGGCGCGGAGGAGTACCAGTACGTGGGGTCCGCCAACTGCAAGATGTGCCACAACAAAGAGGTCTCCGGCAAGCAGTGGGAACTGTGGGCCGCGAGCCTCCATGCGAAGGCTTACGAGACCCTGGCGAGCGATCAGTCCAAGGCCATTGCCAAGGAGAAGGGCATCGCCGACCCACAGCAGGCTGCCGAGTGCCTGCGGTGTCATGTGACCGCGCACGGCGTCGCCGCCGAGCGCATCGGTTCCCGCTTCAAGATCGAGGAAGGCGTCGGCTGCGAGTCCTGCCACGGGCCGGGCAGCGGCTACAACAAGCTGAACGTGAAGAAGCAGGTGATGAGCGGCGAGATCACCGCCGCCTCGATCGGCCTATGGGAGGCCGGCGAAGCGCTCTGCGTGCAGTGCCATAACCAGGAGAGCCCGACCTTCAAGGGCTTCGATTTCGCCGAGGCCGTCAAGTTGATCGCCCACCCCATTCCGGAGGCCCACCGGGCGACCTACACGAAGTAGTCTTCTGCGTGGTCTTCTATTGACGAACAGCGAGTTCCAGGCACGGCCGGCGCCCCCACGCGGGGCGCCGGCCGTCGTTGGTGCGACCGGCACCGGCGCGCGGTGCGAGCCCGCAGCCTGCGTTCTCGGTTGCAACTCGTCGGCGCGGTTTGCGTAGGCCGCGCGATAAGTCGTCGGTCACCGTCGCCGCGCCAGCGGACCGAAGCTCGAAGGAGGGCACCATGCCGCGCCAGATCCTGCGAACGATCCCCAGTCTGCTCTTGAGCCTGAGCTTGTTGCTGCCGGCGGCCGCAGCGGCGGCCGCGACGCCTGCCGCGACGACGGCAGCGCCGTACATCGGCCAGGCCGACATCTACGGCGAACAGATCGTGTTCACCGCTGAGGACGATCTCTGGTCGTGCAACCGGCAGGGCGGCGACGTGCGCCGCCTGACCACGCACGCCGGCGTCGAGTACTTTCCCCATATCGCGCCGGACGGCGGTCTGATCGCGTTCACGGGCGAGTACGACGGAAACCGCGACGTATACGTGATCCCGTTCGCCGGCGGCGAACCGCGTCGCTTGACCTGGCACCCGGTCCGCGACGAAGTCCTCGGCTGGCTCCCCGACGGCAAGATCGTGTTTCGCAGCCAGCGGCACGACCCGCATGGCGATTGGCACCTCTGGACGGTGTCGCCGGCCGGCGCCGATCCCGAGGTTGTGCCTTTGGGACCGGCCACGCGTCTGGACGTCGATCCGGCGAGCGGCCGCTGGGCCTTCAACCGGCTCGAGCGGGAACGCGCCACCTGGAAGCGCTACCGCGGTGGCACCGCGGCGGACATCTGGGTCGGTCACCCCGAGCGCGGCGATTACCGGCGGATCACGAACTTCGCCGGACCGGATGCGTTTCCGATGTGGCACGCCGGGCGGATCTACTTCCTGAGCGACGAAGGCGGCACCGCGAACCTCTGGTGTTGCGAGGCCGACGGCTCAGGCCGCACGCAATTGACGGACCTGGGAGACTGGGATGCGCGCTGGCCGGCCATGGGCCCCGCTGGGACGATCGTTTTCACGGCGGGAGCCGACCTGCACGTCTTCGAGCCGGGGACGCGGCGGTTGGAACGGGTTGCGATCGATCTTCCCAGCGACCGCACCATGACCCGCACGCGTTACCGCGCGTCGAGCCGCGACCTGCAGGGATTCGACCTGTCGCCCGACGGCGAGCGCTTGCTCGTCGAGGTGCGCGGCGAGCTGTTCTCGGTGCCGGTGCAGGATGGCGTCACGCTGCCGATCACCCGCGGCACCGGGGCGCGCGAACGGGACGCGGTTTTCTCGCACGACGGCCAACACGTCGTTTACTGGTGCGACGCGACGCGCGAGGACGCGCTGCACCGCAAGGACGCCTGGGGCCGCGGCGGGGAGACGGTCGTGCGCCAGCCGGCGCCGGGCCCGTGGGCGTGGGCGCTTTACCCGTCGCCGGACGGCCGGTGGCTCGCCTGGTCGGATAGCGACAGCCGCCTGCGTCTGCTGAGCGTCGACGGCAAGACCGAGAGCGACATCGATCGCGGCGAGCACGGCCGCATCGACGACCTGGCCTGGAGTGCGGACGGCCGCTGGCTGGCCTACGTGAAGGAACTGCCGAACGATCACAGCTCGGTTTTCATCTACGACACGGTGGACCGGATCAGTCGCGAGGTGAGCGGTGCGGCCACGATCGATCGCAGTCCCGCGTGGGATCCCGAGGGCCGCTATCTCTGGTTCGTCTCGGCGCGGGCGACCAACCCTGTGCTGGGCAATACCGATTTTCAGGTGGTCGAGGTCCAGAACCTGCGCCTCTACGGCCTCGTTCTGCGACGCGACGCGGCGTCTCCGCTGCGACAGGACGCCGGCTTGCCGCCGGCTGCCGCCGGCCAGTCCGACCGTGCGGACGAAGCCAAGGCCAAAGACAAAGACAAAGCCGGCGAGGACAAGAAACCGGCGCCGGTGGTGATCGATTTCGAGGGGTTGACCGAGCGGGTCGTCGAGCTGCCGATCGACCGCGGCCGTTACGGCGGCCTGGCCGCCACGGCGAGTCACGTCTACTACCTGAGCCGGCCGGTGCAGGGCATGGCCGAGGGTCCGGACTTTTTCGAGGAGCCGGAACCCAGCGCAGTTCTGATGGTCTACGACCTGAAAGAGCGCGAGGCCAAACCATTCGTGAGCGGGGTCGCGGCGTACCGGCTGCGAGCCGAGGCCGGCAAACTGGCGATCATGAAGAAGCGCGGCGAGATCTTCGTGGTCGAAGCCGGCGCGCCGCCGGGGGATGGGCTGGCCAAAGGGAAAGTGAAACTCGACGATGCCGTCGTCGAGCTGGAGCCGCGGGCGGAGTGGCGGCAGGTCTACTGGGAAGCCTGGCGTCAGATGCGCGCCTTCTACTGGGACGCCGACCTGGCCGGTCTCAACTGGCCGGGTCTGGGTGAACAGTACGGCGGGTTGCTGCCGCGAGTGGCCAGCCGCGCCGACCTGAGCGATCTGATCGGCGAACTCTATGGCGAGGTCAACACGAGCCACGCTTACGTTTGGAGCGGCGGCGATCCGGGCCAGCAGACGGTCTCCGTCGCGACCGGATTGCTGGGCGCCGAGTTCGAACGCGTACCGGAGGCTTATCGCGTCGCGCGGATCCTCCGGGGCGATGTCGCCGATCTGGTGCGCTCGCCGCTGGACGAGCCGGGCGTCGATGCAGGCGAGGGCGATTTCATCCTGGCGGTCAACGGACGGCCCATTACGAGCGCGCCCAGCCTGCATGCACTGCTCGCCGGCCTGGCGGGCAAGCAGGTTCTGCTCACGGTCGCGGACGATCAACGCGGCCAAGACCGCCGGGAGGTGCTGGTCACCCCGTTGCGCTCGGAGCGGGAGCTGCGCTACGCCGACTGGGTGCGTCGCAATCGCGAGTACGTGGCGGCTCAGACCGGCGGCCGGATCGGCTACGTGCACGTGCCCGACATGGGGACCGACGGCATGGTGGCCTTCAACCGGTGGTTCTATCCGCAACTCGACAAAGAGGGCTTGATCGTCGACGTGCGCTGGAACGGCGGCGGTTTCGTCAGCCAGCTCCTGCTCGAGCGGCTGCGGCGGCCGGTCGTGGCTTTTGACCGGCATCGCAATCGCGCGGTCGCCACCTATCCTAACCGCGTGCTCAACGGACCGTTCGTCGTGCTGACCAACGAGCGCGCGGGCAGCGACGGCGACGTTTTTCCGCAGGCCGTCCAGCTCGAAAACCTGGCGCCGGTGATCGGCGTGCGCAGTTGGGGCGGTGTGGTCGGCATCACGGGAGTGCACCCGCTGCAGGACGGCGGCATCGTGACGCAGCCGATCGTCGCCTGGTGGGATCCGCGGCAGGGCTGGGGCGTCGAGAACCACGGGGTCGATCCGGACATCGTCGTCGAGAACCTGCCGCAGGATCTGGCGCGTGGTCGGGATGCCCAGCTCGAGCGGGGTATCGCGGAGGTGCTGCGCTTGCGCCAGGAGAGGCCGCCGCTGGTGCCGGCCTTCGAGCCTGTGCCGGCGCGCAGCCGCCAGGCCTACCGCGAGCGCGAGATGCGCTAGCGGACACTAGCAGGCTGTTGAAAAACTGGGCACGGCCAGATCCAGTTTTTCAACAGCCTGCTAGGCACGAACCATACGCGCTAGTCCCAGCGTTCCAGGACGAGCCGGGCCAGCGTTTGCGCGGCCGCCGTGGCGAACTCCTTGTCCCGGTAGGCGGCCCGCACTTCCTCGAGCCGTTCGTTGCCGGTCGTGCGGCGGTAGACCCAGGCTTGGAGCAAGAACTCGAGGCGGTCGGCATCGCGCACGAGCCGGGCTTCGCGGCTGGCTTCCTGTTCGTACTCGGCGGTCAGCGCGGTCCAGGTTGCGGCGACCGGCAAGCCGGCGAGTATCGCGGCCAGCGCCTCTGTCTCGGCGGCGTGTTTGGCCGCGGCGGGGAGGTAGCGCTGGGCGGTGCGTGGGATGTCCGATAGTTCGGCCTCGGCGAGGTCGTGCAGGATCGCCATGCTCAGCAGGCGGCCGCGGTCGAGCGGACGGTCGCAGCCGGGCGCGGGCATCGCTTCGGTCAACTCGGCCAGCACGAGGGCCACCATCGCCGTGCCCCAACTATGCGCCGCGACGTTCTCGGGATGAGCAATCCAGCGCTGATGCCAACCGGTGCGGGGCGTGGTCTTCAACACGTTGGCTTGCAGGAGCAGGTCGAGCCAGCGATCGATCTCGGTGTTCATGATTGCCTCCGGTCGTTGGCCGTTGGTCGACGCGCAACTGAAGGTGGCGAAGGCTGCGCGTTTCCGCTAGCCTGGAGTCGCTGCGGCGCTGGATGAAGCAGCCTGACTGAGCACGATCTCGGGAGGTGGTTCCTTGGTGACCTGGTTCCTCGCGCAACCGCCGGTCCTGCAAGCGCTCTTGGCGACGCTCTTCACCTGGCTCATGACCGCGCTCGGGGCCGCGACGATCTTCGGCGTCAGGACGCTGAACCGACGCCTGCTCGACATCATGCTCGGCTTTGCGGCCGGTGTGATGATCGCCGCGAGCTACTGGTCGCTGCTGGCGCCGGCGATCGCCATGGCCGAGAGCCAGGGCATGATTCCCTGGCTACCGCCCGCGATCGGCTTCCTGGCCGGCGCGTTGTTCCTGCGCCTGGCCGACCAGATCATCCCGCACCTGCACCTCTACACCGAAATCGAGGACGCCGAGGGCATGCCGACGCGGCTGAAGAAGACGGTACTGCTGGTCTTCGCGATCACGCTGCATAACGTGCCCGAAGGCCTGGCGGTCGGGGTCGCGTTCGGCGCTGCCGCGGCCGGCTTGCCTGAGGCCACCATCGGCGGCGCAATGGCCCTGGCGATCGGCATCGGCCTGCAGAACTTTCCCGAAGGGGCGGCGGTCTCGTTTCCGATCCGCCGCGAGGGCTTCTCGCGGCGCCGGGCCTTCTTCTATGGTCAGCTCTCGGGGGCGGTCGAGCCGGTGGCCGGCGTTCTCGGCGCGTTGATGGCCCTGTCGGCGCTGGCGTTCCTGCCGTACGCGCTGGCGTTTGCGGCCGGCGCGATGATCTACGTGGTGGTGGAGGAAGCGATCCCCGAATCGCAGACCGGCGGGCATCACGATGCCGCCACGATGGGCACGATCCTCGGTTTCGTGGTCATGATGATGCTGGACGTCGCCCTGGGCTGACGCCCCGCCGGCGCGGTCGCCGCGCGATCCTCGGTCAACTCCCGCATTGATCGCCCGATAACGATTGGGAACACCCAGCGGTCCGTTGGTCGGGAGTCGGTCCATGCTCGCTCGCCGGAACGTCACCATTGCCGTTTTACTGGTCCTCGGCGCCCTGGCGTTGTCGGTCTCCTGGCCCGCCTGGCGCGACGCGCCGGCGCCCCAGTCGGCCGCGCCTGACGTTGCGCCCCTGGGCGCGGGAACTTTTGCCGGCGCCGCTGCGGGCGAGATGCGGCGAAGCAGCGTCGCTACGGCCGGACTGTTTCGCCATGGCGAACCGCGGGCTCTGGCCGTCACCCGGCAAGGCCGGCGCGCGCTCGATCGAGCCGGTACGAGGTGGGTCTCCGGGGCGGCCGCCCGGGACGGCTCGGCGCCGGATTTTCGAGATCACGATGCGCTGAGCAACCCGCCCGGGGCGCCCATCGCCTGGCCGCCGGAGGCGCAGCTCCAGCAACGGGCCCGTGAGCGGACGGCGCAAGTCGGCAAGCGGGCGTCGACTCTTCGCACGGCGCCCTGGACAGCCGACCAACTCCTGGCCAACCCCACGGACATGAACGACGAGTCGGTTTCCCTCGCGGCGAATCCGGCGACCGGCCATCTCTTCGCCGTCTTCGCGGCCTACGATCTCGGCGGCACCGACCGCGATATCTACATCGCCCGCAGCCTGGACGAGGGCCAGACCTGGACAACGGTCAAGATGCCCACATTCAGCCTCGACGAGAGCATGCCCGACATCGCGATCGACGCGGCGGGATACATCTACGTCGTCTGGGTGCGCGCCGACGGGTGTCTGATCCGAGCGCGGTCGGCCGGGCCGGAGGAAATCCACAACTGGGCCTACACCCAGGCCTTCGAGGTGGGCCAGCCCGTCGCCGTGCCGACGATCGCGGTCTCGGGCAGCGGCGATTTCGCGCGCGTCTTCATCGCGTGCAGCTGGTACACCATCAACTGGTCCTGGTACCAGTATGAGTACACCCTGCTGTGGCTCTACTCCACGAACGGCGGTCAGACCGTCGCCTACAACTATCTGGAACCCGACGGCTATCCGGACCTCTGGCCGGTGGCGGCGATGCACGGTGCCACGGTCTACCTGGTCAACGGCGAGCAGGATCCATCCACGGGCCGCATCCGGATCCTGGCGGCGGCCGATGCGCTCAGCGGCACCTTCGTCGACTACGTCGATCTGTGCCAGACCTCGCCGATGTCGCACGGCTTTCCGACCATCGCCGCCGACGGCTTGGGCGTCTACGTGGCCTACCAACTCGACTGGGACGACGGCTTGGGCAACATCGACGGCGATATCATGTATGCGTTCTCGTGGGACGGCTTGGCCACGGTCTACGGTCCGTACGCCATGCAGGCGACGCTCAGCGAGAGCCTCGGGCCGACCCTCTACACGCGGGGCGGTGTCGTGGGCTGTCTCTGGCTCGAGGCGCCGCCCGGCGGTGACGAGTTCCACCTGGCGGCGCGCCAGGCGCCGGGCGACGGCCATCCGGATTACTGGGGCGAACTGGAGCAGGTCACCGCGCTGCCGATGGTCGTACCGCTATACCGCTCGGCCGCCGGCGCCGTCGCCGGCGTCCATGACGGCGGCGACGCGACTGGGCCGCTGGTCGCGGCCTGGATCGATCGGCGCGACTACGTGAGCGCGGGCTACAACGTTTACACGAGCCGCCGCGCGTTGCTGCCCAATCTGGTGCCGTTCGTCCCGGCGGGCTGGCAATCGCCGCTGGTGGTCTCGATGATTCCCGGCCAGCGCGAGGACGGCAGCCTTGCCGCGGGTTATCCTGCGTACGCGAGCCTCGCGGTGGCGAACCTCGGACTCGCCGCCGCGCCGGGCCCGGTCGCGGTCGAACTGCGTTGCAGCGGTGAGCTGCTCGGCGCCTGGACGGTGCCGGGCGGTTTGCCGGCCGGTTCGTACGCGACCGCAGAAGACCAGCCGCTGTCGCTGGCGGCCGGCACGCAGACGCTGACCCTGCGCCTCGACCCCTTGGGGGTGATCCCCGAGAGCGACGAGAGCGACAACGAGCTGAACAAGGTCGTCTGGGTCGGGAGCGGCGACCCGCGCCTGGTGCTCGTGCCGGCGCGTCTGGATCTCGTCGCCGACCCGCCCGCGCCCGCGCCGCCGGCTCGGCCGCAGCCGGCCCGCGGCCCGGTCGTCGACCCGCGTCTGCAAGACGCGTTGGCGGGCGCCGGCCCCGGCGATCGCCTGCAGGTGGTGGTGGCGCCGCGGGCGCGGCCTGAGCCGCAGGATCTCGCCCGACGCAGTCGTCGCGCCGCCCTGGCGGCGTTGCGCGAACACGCCGCGCAGTTCGCGGCGCGCGTCAACGACAAGGACGCGCTGCCGCTGCGGTCGCTCTGGCTGAGCGGCGAACTGGCGGGCGAACTCACGCCGCAGGCAATCGCCGAACTGGCGGTCGATCCGGCGGTCGGCCGGATCTGGCTCGACGATCAGTTGAGCCGTTCGTTCACCGCGCCGGCAACTCCGAACCCGGTCCCGGCGCCGCCGCCGCCGGCATTGCCGCTCGTGCCCGAGACGGTGCCTGCTGCACCGGGGTCGCGCGGTCCAGCGACTACCGAACTCTGGCATCTCGAAATGCTCGGCGCGCCAGCGGTCTGGCAACAGGGACTCGACGGCAGCGGCATCCTGATCGGCCATACCGACAGCGGCGTGGCCTGGGACCATCCTGGCCTGGCCGGCCGACTCTGGGATGGCGGGCCGGAGTTTCCGTACCACGGCTACGACTTCCTCGACCAGGATCTCGACCCTTACGATCCCGGCAGCGGCGGTTTCTGGCACGGCACCCATACCGCCGGCCTGCTCGTCGGCGTGTCCAGCGGCGTGGCGCCGGGCGCGCGCGTCCTGGTGGCGCGCTGCGTTCCCGGGTACTACCAGGATCTGGTCGCCGCCCTGCAGTTCTGCCTGGACCACGGCTGTCACCTGATCTCCACCAGCGCCGGCTGGACCCAGCCCGACGACGCGCTGCGTTCGGCGAACCGCACCAACGCCGAGATCATGCTCGCGCTCGGCGTGCCGTGGGTGACCGCCGCGGGCAACGGCGACAACCAGGGCGGCCATGTGGCGGTTCCTTACGACATCTCTTCGCCCGCCGACAGTCCCGAACCCGCCTACGGGGCAGGCGGGCGCTCCGCGGTGATCGCCGTGGGCGCCGTGTCGCAGGCTAGCCAGATCTGGAGCAGCTCGAGCTACGGACCGACCGCCTGGCAAGTCGCCGGCAACCCCGCTCACGCCGACTACGCCTACCCGCCAGGGTTGATCAAGCCCGATCTGGTCGCGCCGGGCGTCAACGTCACGTCCACGATCGGCGGCGGCGGCTATGCCGCTTACAGCGGCACCAGCATGGCGACCCCGCTCGTGGCCGGCGCGGCGGCAATCCTCCGGCAGGCCAATCCGCTGCTGACACCGGACGATCTCGCAGCCGTTCTGGCGGCCACCTGCGACGACCTTGGCGCGGCCGGCCGCGACAACTTCTACGGCGCCGGGCTAGTGAACCTGCCCGCTGCCGTCGCCGCGCTGCCGGCGAGCACGGCCGCGTTGATCCGGGCGCACAACGCCGGCGCGGTCCCCCTCTTGATCACCGGCATCACGCCGACGGTGTCGTGGCTCCAGGTGTCGCCGGCTGCCGCCGCCGTGGCGCCCGGCGATTCGCTGCGGGTCAACGTCGTGTGGGACGCCGGCGGTCTGCCGGTCGGTGTGCACGCGGGCGCGATCGTCTTCGCGTCGAACGACCCGCAAGGTTCCGTGCACCTGCCGGTGCTCCTCGTCGTCGGCCAGAGCGTCGACGTTGCTGAACAGGCGCCGCCGCGCACCGGCAGGTTGAGCAACTATCCCAACCCGTTCAACCCGGGCACGACCGTCCGCTTCGAACTGGCCAAGGCGGCGCCGGTCCGGCTCGACCTCTTCGACGCTCGCGGCCGGCTGGTCAAAGCGCTGGCCCGGGGCGACCGTGCGGCAGGCCGGCATGAGGTCGCCTGGGACGGCCGCGACGCGGCAGGTCGCGCCTGCGCGGCCGGCGTCTACCTGGCGCGGTTGGAAGCTGCCGGCCAGATCACGACGGCCCGGCTGTTGCTGGTCCGGTAAGTTCTATTCATGACCCGGGTCAACAGCGGTCTAGCCCGGATTGTTCATGAAGGACCGGCTGCGAAAGGTCAAATGCTTGCCAGGACGCGCGTTCTCGGATCGGCTCGGTCAACGTACCGCCTTGGGTACGCCTCCCTCGCCGATCCTTGCGAGCCCTCGTCCTGGCAAGCATCTTCCACTTTCACGCGGCGGTCCTTCATGAATAATCCGGGCTAGCGGCTTGCGGCGGCGACTGGCCGCGCCCCCGATCCGGTGCGACCTTGTGTCGAAGCGAAGGGACCACCATGCGGCGCCGGATATGTTCGATGCTGTTGGCTTGCTCGCTGGCCTGCCTCGCCAGCGGGCGGCCCTGCGCGCTGCCGCTGGCCGATGAATCTGGCGCCGGATCGGCGCCGCCAAAGGATCAAGCCGTGCCGTACAATCCCCTGACACCCGCCGAGCAGCACGTCATCCTGCATCAAGGAACCGAGCGGCCGTTCTCCGGCGAATACGACCACCACTGGGCCGACGGCACCTACATCTGCAAACAATGCAACGCTCCGCTATACCGGTCGGGCGACAAGTTCGACGCGGGTTGCGGCTGGCCCAGCTTCGACGACGAGATCGTCGGCGCCGTCGAGCGTACGCTCGATCCCGATGGACGGCGGATCGAGATCACGTGCCGCAACTGCGGCGGACACCTGGGCCACGTTTTTGCGGGCGAGAGTCTGACGCCCAAGAACGTCCGCCACTGCGTCAATTCGTTGTCGCTCGTATTCGTACCGGCGGCCGCTCCCCTGCCGGCGGTGATCCTCGCCGCTGAACCATAGCCTTGCCGTGGGCGGTGGTTCGAGTTATGTTTCCCGCGCCTGCCGTGGACGATTGGTTGTCCGCGGCTTTCATCTACCGATGGTTTCCTGCATCCTGTCTCGGCCCCGAACCCGTTTGGTGTGCGTTCCGAGAATCAGTTGCCGCAGATCTCGGTGCCACGAAACGGGAGTCTATGCTTTCTACGGTTGTGTCTTCAGCGATTGATCGCGCACCCCAGCCATCTTTTCTTTCCCTCGGCTTGCTGCCGGCGCTCGCGGACGCCGTCCTGGCTGCCGGCTATCGCCAGCCGACTCGCATCCAAGCCGCCGCGATTCCGGCGGCGCTGACCGGCCGCGACCTCATCGCCACGGCGCAGACCGGCACGGGCAAGACGGCCGCGTTCGCCCTGCCGATCCTGCAGCGCTTGGCCGGCCGGGCGCCCGCGCGCGCCCGCTGCCCGCAAGCGCTCGTGTTGACGCCGACCCGGGAGTTGGCCCAGCAGATTGCCGCCAGTCTAGCTGTCTATCGGGGCGGTTTGCCGATCCGCACGGCGGCTGTGGTGGGAGGTGTCCAGCAGGAGCCTCAGGTCAAAGCGCTGCGCCGCGGCGTGGAGATCCTGGTCGCGACGCCCGGCCGGCTGCTCGATCTGATCGACCAGGGCTTCGTGGCGTTCGACCAGCTGGAAGTGTTCGTGCTCGACGAAGCCGACCGCATGCTGGACATGGGATTCGTCCACGCCGTGCGCCACGTGGCCGGCCTCTTGCCCCGCCGGCGCCAGACCTTGTTCTTCTCGGCGACCATGCCGGCGATCGTCACCCGCCTGGCCGCCGATCTGCTCCGCGACCCGCATACGATCGCGGTCTCGCCGCCGGCTTCAGTCTCCGGCCAGATCGACCAACGTGTGCTCTTCGTGGCCAAAACGGACAAGCGCGCGCTGTTGTCGGATCTTTTGGCCAGCCCCGCTGCCAAACGCGTGCTGGTGTTCACGCGGACGAAGCGCGGCGCCGATCGCCTGGCCAAGCAACTCCGCGGCGAGGGACTGAGGGCCGACGCGATCCACGCCGACCGAACGCAAAGCGCCCGGGAGCGGGTGCTCGCCGATTTCGGCGGTGACCGCCTGCAGGTTCTGGTGGCGACGGACATCGTCGCCCGCGGCATCGACGTCGCCGGGATCTCGCACGTGGTCAACTTCGAACTCCCGGACGAGCCCGAGAACTACGTGCACCGCATCGGTCGCACGGCGCGCGCCGAGGCCCACGGAATCGGCCTTGCGCTCTGCGGGATCGAAGAGCTGTCCTTGCTGCATGGCATCGAGCGACTCACCCGCCAGCCGCTAACGGTGGTGACGGACCACCGGTATCACGCCCCCAACGTGGCGGCATGCTTCATGAGCCAGCGCCGCGCCGTCCAGATGTCGGCCCAGCGCGGCGCGTATCGCTCCTACCGCGGCCATCGCGGTCGGCGCGCGACCATGCGCTGACCATTTGCCCCGAGACGATTCGGGCTAAATGCGCTGGGAACGCTGCCGATAACCGGTTACGTCAGTGTCGATTGCAAAATCTTCGACCCGATGGACCGTCGCATGCCGCCACGTTCACGCTGCGCTCTGATCCTCGCGCTTTTGCTGCCGGCGACCGCCGCCCTCGGCCTACCGGCGGACCGCCTGGCCTCGCAGTTCGTCCACGACCGCTGGACGAAAGACCAGGGCCTGCCGATCAACATGGTCACCGGCATTTGTCAGACTCCGGACGGTTACCTCTGGCTGGCGACCCAGCAGGGATTGACCCGCTTCGATGGTCTGAACTTCACGGTGTTCGATGCGCTGAGCACGCCGGCGTACCCGCACAAACAGGCCGACGCGGTTTTCGCCTGCGGCGACAGTCTGTGGATCGGTGGCAGCAACGGCGTGGCGTTGTTGCACGGCGGCACCATCAAGACCTGGGACCGCGGCGTGGCCGCGCCCGGTGCCATGGTGCAACAGATTCAGGTCTTGAGCCGCCGGCACGTGTACGCGGGCACCACCAGCGGCCTGGCTATGCTGCGCGGCGACCGCTTCTGCGAAGTCGATCCCGAGGATCCGGTCTTGAGCTCTGAAGTTCGCGCGCTGGCCGCCGACCAGGCGAGCCGTCTGTGGGTCGGCACCCGCGGCGGTCTGGCGGTCATGACCGATACCGGTTTTCGGAGCTTCGCCGGCGGCCCCTGGCTCACACCCGAAGGCGTGCTGGGACTGGCGGCAGGCCGCGACGGCCGCATGTGGGTGGCGACCGCAACGGGTTTGTGGCGCTCCGACGGCGGGCCCTTGCAGCCGATGGCTCTGCACGGCGATCCGTATCCGGCCGGCATGATCTGGTCGCTGTTCGAAGACAGCCAGGGTGTGCTGTGGATCGCGGCCGAGAACCGGGGTTTGTTCCGACTCTTGGGCGACCGTCTGGAGCAGGTCACGGCGGCGGGTGCGTTGGTCGATGCCATGTGCCTCTATGAAGACCCGGTTGGCACTCTTTGGGTGGGAGGTTATGGCTCGGGTCTGCACCGCTTCCGGGCTGGGCCGTTCGTGCCGGTGTCATCGCAGGAAGGTCTGTCGGGCGACGCCGTGCGGGTAGTCTGCGCCAGCCGCGACGGCGGCGTCTGGATCTGCACCTACGGTCAGGGACTGGACTATTATCGCGACGGCGAGATTGTGCATTATACGCTGGCCGACGGATTGCCGCCGGGAAACATCGGCGCCCTGTTCGAGGATCGCCGAGGCCACCTCTGGGTGGGTGCATCGGAAGGGTTGGCCAAGCGCGGCGACGACGGCCGCTTCGAACCCGTTGACGTGCCCAAGAGCCTCGCCTTCGGCGGTATCCGCTCGATCCTGGAGGACAGTCGGGGCGACTTCTGGTTCGGCACCAGGAGTCAGGGTGTGTTTCAGGTGACGGACCGGGGGATCCGCCAGTACACATCCACCGACGGCTTGTCGAGCGAGGTCATCAGGGGCGGCCTGCTGGAATGCGAAGGCGGCATCCTGGTGGGCACCGATAGCGGGGTCAACCTGATTCGCGACGGCAAGGTCGAGAGTCTGGGTCCGGAGCGGGGAGTGCCGCGCGGGCTCATCCTCTTCATCACCCGCGACACGCGCGGCGACGTCTGGATCGGCGGCGTCGGGGCCGGGTTGATCAGACTGCGCAACGGTCAGGGCGTGGTCTACGGCTTGCACGACGGTCTGATCGATGACGCGATTTTCGGGCTGCTCGAGGACGCCGGCGGCCGCTTCTGGGTCTCCAGCAACAGCGGTGTGTTCAGTTTCCACCGGGATAGCTTCGAACTGTTCGCCGCCGGCCAGGAGTACACGATTCCCTGCCGGCTCTATAACCGCGCCGACGGGCTCAAGAGCAGCGAATGCAACGGCGGTTGTTCGCCGTCAGCCGTCGTCGATCGCGCCGGGCGTTTCTGGTTCGCTACCAACGGCGGCGTCGCCACGGTCATCCCCGCGCTCGTGCCGCCGCGTCCGCCCAGTCCGCCTGTGCTGGTGCAGGAAGCCGTCCTTGGCGGCGATTCGTATCCGCTCGACGTGCCGATCGTGGTCAAACCCGGCCGCGGCGATCTGGTGTTCACCTATACCGCGATCGCTTTGAATGAGGCGGAGGAGATCCGCTTCCGCTACAGGCTCGAAGGTTACGACCACGACTGGATCATGGCCGGCGCCAGGCGCCAGGCCATTTACACCAATATTCCACCTGGCCACTACCGCTTCCGGGTGCAGGTCACCGACCCCGGCGGCCACGTCGGCCGCGCGGAGACTGCGCTCGATTTCCGGCTCCTGCCGTTCTTCTACCAGACAATCTGGTTCTACAGCGCGGTGGCGTTGATCATCGGTCTGGGATTGCTGGGCTGGTTGACCCAGCGGGAGCGCTGGCGCCAGGCGCGCGAACGCGAGCTCGAGGCCCAGGTGCAGGCACGCACCAAGGAACTCCAGGAGGCCAAGGAACTGGCCGAGGCGGCGACTCGTTCACGCGGCGAGTTCCTCGCTAACATGAGCCACGAGATCCGCACGCCGATGAACGCGGTGATGGGCATGACCGAACTGGTACTGGAGACCGAATTGAACGCGGACCAGCGGGAATGCCTGACCACGGTTCATAACTCCGGCCGCACGCTGCTGGCCCTGATCAACGACATCCTGGATTTCTCCAAGATCGACGCCGGCCGTCTCGAGCTCGAAGCAACCGCGTTCAGCTTGCGCCAGTGCCTGCAACGCGCGATCAACCTGCTGCAGGTCAAGGCGGCGGCCAAGCATTTGCTTCTAGACTGTCGCGTCGCCGACGGCTGCGCTGACAGTTTGATCGGCGACGCTGTGCGCTTGCAGCAGGTGCTGATCAACCTTCTCGGCAACGCGATCAAGTTCACCCATGCGGGCCGGATCTGCCTGGAGGTGGAACCGGCGGCGGCGGCGTCCGGATGCGTTCGCCTGCGCTTCGCGGTCGCCGACACGGGCATCGGCATTTCGCCGGACAAGCAGCAGGTGATCTTCGAAGCGTTCCGTCAGGCCGATGGGTCGACGACCCGCCAGTACGGCGGCACCGGCCTGGGGCTGACCATCTCGGCGAGCCTGGTCCGGTTGATGGGCGGCGTCCTGCAGGTCGATAGCCGCGAAGGTCACGGCAGCACGTTCCATTTTGAGGCGGAGTTCCCGCTGGCGGCGGTGGAGACGGTGCCGGCGGCAGCCCCAGCGGCGGCCGCGGCGCCGGAACGATCGAGCTTGACCGTCCTGGTCGCCGAGGACAACGTGGTCAACCAGAAGGTCATCCGCTTGCTGCTGGAGCGATTGGGGCACCGCGTCGTGGTGGTTGGCAACGGTCGCGATGCGCTCGCGCGCAGCGAGTCCGCGGAGATCGATCTGGTCTTGATGGACGTGCAGATGCCCGTGATGGACGGTCTGGCGGCGGCGCGCGCGATCCGGGCCCGCGAAGCGGCGACCGGCGCGGCGCGGTTGCCGATCGTGGCGCTCACCGCCCGCGCGATGCGGGAGGACGCCGTGGCCTGCGATGAGGCCGGCATGGACGGATTCGTCTCGAAACCCGTTCAGCGCGATCGGTTGGTTGCGGCCATCGAACAAGCCATGGTCGACAAGCCGCTCGCGTTGGTCCCGCGCGACTGACCGGCGCTGCGCGAAGCATCATCCGCAGCGCGGCTCAGCAACCCGGGACGGCCGGCCGGGCGCCGATCAGTCCGCAGGCGGCGCCGTTGGGATGGGCGCCCGGCAGGCACGGACTGGCGGTCGTGAGCGACCAGGTCGGCGCCGCCGGGTTCTCGCAGAACAGCGGATCCACGTAGATGTTGTCGCCAAGGTCCACGGCCGTGCCGGGTAGCCGCGCGCCGTCCTGGTTGCCGAAGATGGCGCTGCAACCGACCTCGAGCTGGCAGTTCGTGTTGAGGCTCAGGCAATACTGATCCGCGTGCCCGGTGACGATCGACGAGAACATGCGGGCCCGACCCACCCGTTGTAGCTGCGTGTCGAACGTCAACCGCACGGCGGCGCCGAGCGGCGCCTGATTCCCGGCCAAGGTGCAACCGTGGAACTCGACCCAGGTGTCGGGGCTGGGGTGCATCGCGTGACCGACGATCGCCACCCCGCCGCCGCTGGTGACGGCCGAGTTGTCGGCGATCAACGTTCGCTCGAGCCGGACGACGGCCATCACTGCACAGACGCCGCCCCCCAGACTGGTGACCCAATTGTTCGTGATCTCGCAATCGATGAGCGAGAGTCCGTGGTAGGGATCCTGGCCGGGACCGCTCACGTTCACCGCGTAGACGCCGCCGCCTCTGCCAGCGTGGTTATTTGTGATGATGCAGCGTTCGAGCGTCGGCCGGCCGACGCCGCCGTAGTAGACGCCGCCGCCCTCGCCGCCGGAGTTGCCGGTGATCACGCAATCGCGAATCGTGGTGCTGGTCAGATGGAAGACCAGGCCGCCGGCTTTCCGCGTGTCGCCGTCGTACGGCGTGTCGACGCCGCCGGTGAGGGTGAAGCCCTCGAATACGATCTCGTCGTTGTAGGCCTGGATGAAGAGCACGCGGCCCTGCTGCTGGGCATCGATGATCGTCGCCGCCGGACCCTGCTCCGAGGCGACGGTAAAGCCGGTCGTGTCGCGTCCCACGAAGATCATGCCGAGGTCGTGCATCGGTCCGCCCTGGTTGGTCCAGGTGTAGCGGCCGGGTCCAACCAGGACCAGATCGCCGGGACGCGCGCGCGCCACGCCTTCGCCGATGGTCGGCACGGTGCCGCTGCCGTCGACGTTGACATGCCAGACCGTCCCGCCAGGCGGCGCCCCGACCGCGACGTTGCCGACGTCGGACCAGTTCCCGGCGTCGTCCACCGCGCGCACGGCCAGGTAGACGGTCTGGGCGGGATCGAGGCCGGCGAGTTGGCACGTCCAGCGGCGGCGAGCGGCATCATACACATGGCCGCCCGCCTCGCTGGCTTGTTCCCAATTGCCGGCAGCCAGCGGCTCGGCGGCGTAGCGCAGCGCGTACGCCGCTGCTGCACCGTGGTGGCCGTCGTCACCGGTCGGACTCCAACTCACGAGCAGCGCCTGCTCGCTGCGCCAGCGCACCTCGAGATCGTCGACGGCTGCGGGGGGCGTCTGGTCCCAGTCCGGCACCGCCGAAGCAACCACGGGAGCCGATAGGGTGGACCACAGGTCGGCACTGCGGGAACGCAGGCGGAAGATCCAGGTCGAGCCCGGTTCCAGCGCGGCCACGACGGTCGTCTGCGCCGTGCCCGGCGGGGCCGGCGTGGGCGCGGGCGCCGTGGGCCAGGTGTCCCAGTCGGTGAACTCGGCGTCCAGGGTCGTATACCGCAGATCGTAGGACTGCACTGGCTGGGGGTTGCCCGGGACGCCCGGAGCCGTCCAACCCAACGTGATCGAGCCGAAATCGGCCGCGGCGACGTGCAGATCGCCGACGGTTGTCGGCAGGCCGGCCGCCGGTTCGCCCGTGGGACCGGTCGGGCTGTCCTCCTGGCTGCAAGCGAAGAGTGAGCAGAGAGCCAAGACAAGAGCCGGCACGACCCACTGCGCGGTCCGAACCATGACGTGGCCTTTCGCCTCTGGCGGTCAACGGGAAATGTTCCAGGCTCTAGGATACGGATCGCGGGGACCTGCGCGCCAGGGGAATTCCGCCGCCGATGCGGGTTGAATTCCCCTCGCCATTGGCTATCGTTGACCAGGATAGTCATCGACAGCGGGCGGGACCGGGCGCTGCTTGACGGCCGTCTTCCGCCGGCGCACGCCGCGTTCTGCCAGGAGGTAGCCCTTGTCCGATATCCGACCGTTCCGAGGTCTGCGTCCGCCGGTCGATCTGGTCGCCCGGGTCGCCAGCCCGCCGTACGACGTAATCAACAGCGCCGAGGCGCGGGTCATGGCCGCCGGCAATCCGTACAGCTTCCTGCACGTGAACAAGGCCGAGATCGATCTACCCGAGGACGTCGACATTCACAGCGACGAGGTCTACGAGAAGAGCGCCCAGAATCTGCGGCGTTTCTTCGCCGACGGGGTGCTGGTCCGGGACCGGCGAGAAAGCTTCTACATCTACCGGTTGACCATGGGCCGGCATGTGCAGCACGGGATCGTCGCCGGCTTCAGCGTCCAGGAGTACGAGGACGACCTGATCCGCAAACACGAGCTGACGCGGCGCGAGAAGGAAGACGATCGCGCGCGCCACACCGAGAAGCTCATGGCCAATGCCGGCCCGGTCCTGTTGACGTTCCGCAACCGGCCCGAGATCCGCGCCCTGGTCAATCGGGCGCTCGCCGGCGCGCCCGCCTGCGATTTTACCGCCGCCGACGGCATCGGCCACACGCTCTGGCTGATCGACGATCCGGCGCAGGTCGCCGCGCTGCGCGACGCGTTCGCCGCGGTGCCGGTGATCTACGTCGCGGACGGCCATCATCGCTCGGCCTCGGCGTTCCGGGTGCGCAACAACCTGCGCGCCCGGAACCCGCGGCACACCGGCCAGGAGGCCTACAACCATTTCTTGGCGGTGGCGTTTCCCGACGACGAGCTGCAGATCATGGGTTACCATCGCGTGGTGCAGGATTTGAACGGCCTGGCCGCGGACGCATTCCTCGCCCGGATCGGCGAGCGCTTCGCGATCGAGCCGACCAGCGATCCGGAGCCCCCAGCAGTACGGACGTCGACCATGTACCTGAACAACCAGTGGTATCGGTTGACCGCCAAACCCGGCACGTTCCCGGCTGCCGATCCGGTCAAGAGCCTCGACGCTGCCATCCTCCAGGACAATCTGCTGGCGCCGCTGCTCGGTATCGACGATCCGCGCACGAGCAGGCGGATCGACTTCGTGGGCGGCATCCGCGGCACCGGCGAGTTGGAGCGGCGCTGCCGCGCCGACATGCGAGTTGCCTTCGCGCTGTTCCCGGTGAGCGTCGCGCAGCTCATGGCGATCGCCGACGCCGGCGCGATCATGCCGCCCAAGAGCACCTGGTTCGAACCCAAACTGCGTTCGGGCGTCGTCGTCCGGACGCTGGCAGACTGACGTCGAAAGGAGCACGCGATGCTGATCCTGATATGCGACGCGTTCGATCCCGGCTTGCCGGCCAAGCTCGCGCGGTTCGGTGAGGTCACGGACGATATGAGCCGCCTGGGCCAGGCGCACGTGGCGCTCATTCGTTCGAAGACCAAGGCTACGCGCGAGTGGCTGGCGCAGGCCACGAATCTCAAACTCATCATCCGCGGCGGGGTCGGCACCGACAACATCGACAAGATCGCCGCCAAGGAGCGCGGCATCCGGGTGGCCAACACGCCGAAAGCATCGGCCATCGCCGTCGCCGAGCTGGCGTTTGCGATGATGCTCGCCGTGCCGAACCAACTCGTGCGCGCCCACAACTCCATGGTCAAGGGCGAGTGGATCAAGAAGGAGCTCAAGCGGACCGAGCTGTACGGCAAGACGCTCGGTTCCGTGGGGATCGGCAACATCGCCCGCGAAGTCGCCATCCGCGCTGCCGCCTTCGGCATGGACGTTCATTTCTACGATCCGTACGTGGACCGCTGCGAGGGCTACCACAAATGCACCAACCTGGCCGACCTCTTCGCGAAGTGCGACTACATCTCGATGCACCTGCCGCTGACGCCGGAGACCGAAAACCTGGTCAACGCCGGCATCCTGGCGGCGGCCAAACCCGGCATCGTGATTATCAACACCGGCCGCGGCAAAACCGTTGACGCCGCGGCGATGGTCGCGGCGCTCACCAGCGGCCAGGTCGCCTGCTACGCCACCGACGTGTGGCCCAGCGACCCGCCGCTGCCCGACTATCCGATCCTCAAAGCTCCCAATGTGTTGATGGCGCCGCACCTTGGCGCGAGCACGAAAGAGAACCTCCTGCGGATCGGCGTGGAGGTCGAGCAGATCATCACAGCCTTCGTCCAGGAGGGGAAGTGACATGGCCCGCATCTTCAATTTCGCTGCCGGACCGTCCACACTGCCGTTGACGGTCCTCGAAAAGGTCCAGCAGGAGATCGTCGACTACCAGGGCGCCGGCTTTTCGCTGATCGAGGCCAGCCACCGCGGCCCGCACTACAGCGAGGTGCACGCGGCCGCAACCGCCGGCCTGCGCAAGTTGCTCGGTCTGCCGGAGAACTACCACGTGCTCTGGCTGCAGGGAGGCGCCACCCTGCAGTTCAGCATGGTGCCGCTCAACCTGCTCGCCGGCGGCAAACCGGCCGACTACACGCTGACCGGGACCTGGGCCAAGAAGGCCGTGGCCGACGCCAAGAAGATCGGCAAGGTCAACCTCGTTTTCGACGGCACCGAGGCGAAGTTCATGACGCTGCCGCGGGCGCGCGAGGTCAAGACCAGTCCGGGCGCGGTCTTTCTGCATCTGACCAGCAACGAGACCATCGGCGGCGTGCAATGGCAGGAATGGCCCGCCGTGGACGTGCCGCTGGTCTGCGACATGAGCAGCGATTTCCTGAGCCGGCGGATCCCGTTGGAAAAGTTCGGCCTGATCTACGCCGGCGCCCAGAAGAACCTCGGGCCGGCGGGCCTCGCCGTCGTCATCATCCGCGACGACGTCCTGGCCCGGTGCAGCGACGACCTGACGGCGTACCTGAGCTACAAGATCCACGCCGCGGAAGACTCGCTCTACAACACGCCGCCGGTCTTCCCGATCTGGGTGTCGCGCCTGGTGCTCGACTACCTGAACGGCAACGGCGGGCTGCCCTGGGTGGAGAAGCTCGCCGAAGACCGCAGCCGCCTGCTGTACGGGATGATGGACAAGCATCCGGACTTCTACCGTTGCCCGGTGGCCGCCCATTGCCGCAGCAAGATGAACGTGGTCTGGCGGCTGCCCAGCGAAGACCTCGAGAAACAGTTCATCGCCGAAGCCAAGAAGGCGGGCATGGACGGTTTGAAGGGCCACCGTTCGGTCGGCGGCTGCCGCGCCAGCATCTACAACGCGATGCCCCTGGAGGGGGCGCAGGCGCTGGCCGGATTCATGGACGAGTTTGCGCGTAAGCACGGATAGTTCGCCGATTGCTGGCACTGCCTACGACGGCCCTGGCCCCTCTCCGGTCGGGGCCGTCCTGCGTCGGGTCCGGAGCTCGCCGCCCGGGCCGGCGCCCGCTCGCCAGTTGCAGAGAGCCACCCCGGGCCGACATAATCCGGGTTAATGAGATTGATTCCGCACAATGCCCTCGTTGTTCGTCTGCCGACATGAATGTTCAAGTTTCCTCTGGACTAGGCATAGCGGAGTTCTTGTGGTAAAATCGGATGTCCCTGTCGAAGCGGGTGAACCGCTTGCGTTGCGGCGGCAGCGGGCTTGCGGACCCCCGAACGCTGCCGTCCTTTCGCCGCCACCATGATGAGGAGTGTGACGCATGTCCCAGGTCAAGATCTTGATGCGGACCGTGCTGCTGGGCGTTTTCGCGCTCGCGCTGTCGGTCATCCCCGCGACAGCCTTCCTGCCGCCTTCCGATTCTCCAGACCACTACGCAGTTCCCCTGCCGGCGGTCGATCCCCACGATGGGGGCGGCTTTGCCGGTTTGACGGCCAGCCGCGCGGTCGCGACGACGCTCCAGGCTCGCTACGGCGGCTCCTGGCAGGTCCTGGATTGGAGCGCCCACAGCAACACGCCGCGGTGGGTCTACGGTCCGGCGGTGCGGGTAGCCGCCGCGATCACGACCGAAGCTCAACTCGAGCAAGTCGCCAGGCAGGTCGTGAGCGCGAATTACGATGTCTTGCGCGCCGACCTCGAAGACCTCCGCCTGGTCCATGCGCCCCGCGGCATGGGCAAGTGGGTGGCCCATCTGCAACAATACTGGCACGGTCACGAAGTGTTGGAGAGCAAGGTCCGCCTGGTCTTCCACGACAACGGCAATCTCATGATCATGGGTTCGACGTTCTACCGGGACATCGACCTGGACCCGCACCCGGCCCTCTCGGCGGGCGCCGCTGCGGACGCCGCCATTCGCGATCTACCCTATCAACCCGAACTCGGCGACCGCTACGTGGTCGAGCCGGCGCTGCTCGTCCTGCCGGTGGCGACGTCCGGCAACACGGTGGAGCACCACCTCGTCTACCGCGTGCGCGTCGATACGGCGCAGCCGCTCGGCGAATGGGTCACTCATGTCGACGCCCACTCCGGCGACGTGATCTGGCGCTACAACAACGTTCATTTCGACTTCATGGGGTCGGCAACTAACATCGTCCAGCCTGAGTCGTACTGCGCCGGACAGCAGACCGATCCGGCGTCCTACCTCAATCTCAATGTCAGCGGCGCCGGCGCGACGACGACCAACATCGACGGCGCGTGGCAGATCAGCGGCGGCGGCGCTTCGGGCACTGTCACCGCGACGCTGCAGGGGCCTTATGTCCGAGTGTACAACTACAACGGCGCCGACGCGGCGTTCTCGTCGCCGGCCAACGCCGGCGAGCCGTTCGTCCTGAGCTGGTCCAACACCAACTCCCGCCAGGACGAGCGCGACGTCTTCGACGGCGTCAACCGTATCCATAAGCTCTTCCTGCATTTCGATCCGACGTTCCCCTACGTCAACACGCCGATCAACGCCTACGTCAACCGCACCGACGGTTACTGCCCGGGCAACGCCTGGTGGAACGGCACCATCAACTTCTGCGCCGCGGGGTCCGGCTATGCCAATACCGGCGAGATCCAACAAGTGGTGGAACACGAATTCGGCCACGGGATCCAGGACGCGTTGTTGGGCGGCACCCAGGGCGACCAGGGACTCGGCGAAGGCAATTCGGACATCCTGGGCAACTTGATCACTCAAGAGAGCATCATCGGCCGCGGCTTCTACCAGGGCAATTGCACCAGCGGCATCCGCAACGCCTTGAACACGCTCCGCTACCCCGGCGACGTGATCGGGCAGCCGATCCATTCCGCGGGTCAGGTCATCGCCGGCTTCCACTGGGACGCCATGGTGGCGCTGCAGGCCCAATACGGCCAGGAGGAGGGCACGATCAAGGCGGCCGAACGCTGGCATTACGCCCGCAAGCTTCTGCAGCCGATGACCCAACCGGATCAGGTCGTGGCCACGTTCATCACCGACGACGACAACGGCGACCTCGACGATGGCACGCCGCATCACGCGATCTTTGCGCAGGCGGCCGCTAATCACGGCTTCGACGACTTCGTGCCGGAGATCCTGGTCGGGATGTTCATCTACCATACCACCGTTCCGTACCAGACGAACCAGATGGGGCCATACACGGTCGCCGCAACCGGCGCGTCGCTGGGCGGCGGGGACGTCGATCCCCACAGCTTCGAGTTGCATTACCGGTTGGACGGGGGCGCCTGGAACGCGGTCGCGATGGATCAAGAGGGCGGTGCGTTCGTCGGTTTGCTCCCCGGCCAGCTCTACGGCACCGTCTGCGAGTACTACATCTCGGGCCGCAACACGCTGGGCAGCGAGGGCACAAGTCCCCGGACTGCGCCGGACGCGTTGCATTACTTCGAGATCAACACTCAGTTCGAAGACACCATGGAGACGGCAACCGCCTGGATCGGCGGCTTGCCGACCGACACCGCGACGACGGGCCTGTGGGAACGCGGCATTCCGCAGCAAACCACCTACAACGGCAACGTCGTGCAACTCGGCAGCGACCACACGCCGCCGCCGGGTGTGAACTGCTGGGTCACCGGAGCCACAGCGGGCAGCGGCGCCGGATCATTCGACGTCGACGGCGGCTATACGACCCTGCTGAGCCCGGTGATCGATCTGACGGGCGGCACCAACGTCCAGATCAGCTACTGGCGCTATTACACGAACACGCACGGGGCCAACCCGGGGATCGACTACTGGCGCGTGCAGATTTCCAATGACGGCGGTCAGACGTGGTCGTTTGTCGAGAACACCAACCAGTCCGACACCGGTTGGGTGCAGGTCTCGTTCCCGTTGAGCAACTACTTCGCCAGTCCGGGTCTGGTGCAAATGCGGTTCATCGCCGACGACGCACCGCCGAACGGATCGCTGGTCGAGGCCATGGTGGACGATTTCCTCCTGGTCGGCGAGTTCCCGCCCACGGCGGTCGATGATCTGCCGCCCGTGCGGGTGGCGTTCAGCCTGGAACAGAACCATCCGAATCCGTTCAACCCCAGCACCCAGGTCGGCTTCAGCCTGGAGCGCGGGGGCCGCGCCAGCCTGCGGGTCTTCGACGCCCGCGGTCGTCTGGTCAAGTCCCTGATCAGCGCGCACCTGCCCGCCGGCCAACACAGCGCAACCTGGAACGGTCTGGACGACCGCGGCCAGCCGGCGCCGTC
>Ga0334886_1000916_pt1 | contig 39122 bp, 34 predicted proteins | sample GraSluR1_MG_9_FD_207232 | JGI IMG/M metagenome (GOLD analysis project Ga0334886, IMG submission 207232) | Sludge microbial communities from methane-producing bioreactor in Wageningen University, Netherlands - Granular Sludge_27_06-R1 | ecosystem: Engineered > Bioreactor > Anaerobic >... | reverse complement strand
CATCCTTACCAGAGACGAAGCCGAAGCTCTCCTTCTCGAAGAAGAGCTAATTAAAACTTACCAACCCCAATACAACATCCGAATGAAAGATGATAAAAGTTACCCCTATATTCATTTTGATTCTCGAGGCGATTTTCCAGCGGTTAAAATAGCCCGTCGCAAAACGGCGAAACCGGGATACTTTTATGGACCCTACACCAATTCAAAAAAAGCCCGCGACGGATTGAAAATTCTCCGGCAAATTTTTCTTCTTCGTGGTTGCTCAATTCCTGAATCTCGTTTTCCCTTGTTACGCTCCTGTCTCGATTACGAATTAAAACTGTGTTGTGCTCCATGTATTGGAAAATGCAGTTCTTCAGAATATCAAGATAAACTGAATAAAGCTCGTTCATTTTTAGAAGGAGACTATTTAGAGGTTACTAACTGGTTAGAGGAGGAAATGTGGGATGCCGCCGACCGGCAGGATTTTGAAAAAGCCGCTCAATTCCGAGATCATCTCGACTGTTTGCTTAAAATTATCGGACGGTATCGATTGGTCCTTCCTGATGGTTCAGATATTGATTTTATTGAATTGGAAAGTGAATCCAATCTGGCCAGTTTAGTTGTCGTCAAGGTGAGAAAAGGAAGGTTGATTGGAATCGAAAATTTTCACGCTCAAAGGGAGGAAAACGCTGATCGAGACTATATTCTCAATGAATTCATTGAGAATTTTTATCTTGACCACTTCAATCCACCAACGAAAATATGTGTCCAATTTGATTTTAACCATAATCTCCAGGAAAGGATTAAAGAAAAAGGGCATCTAAGTATTGTTGATTTACCCAGAAATTCTTCTGAGCTTGATCTTCTTCATTTTGCCCAAGAAAACGCTCAAAAAAATCTCCAATTAGAAAAAATAAAAGCGCTTCGTCATAATATGGATCATCAGCATATTCTAAATGAATTAAAAGCTCTTCTTTCACTTCCTGCCTTACCTCGTCTCATTGAAGGGGTGGATATTTCAACCTTTCAGGGTGATGAATCGGTAGGAGCCATCGTTGCTTTTTTCGATGGTGTACCATTAAAAAAAAGATATCGGAAATATATCATCCGAGAAACCGATCATCCCGATGATTTTGCCATGATTGAGGAAACTCTTACCCGGCATTTCAATAAACTTATTCAAAACCAAACTGAATTTCCCAACCTTTTGGTCATTGATGGGGGTATTGGCCAGCTGAACAGCGCGCTCAAAGTATTACATAATTTTTCTCTCACTATTCCCGTTCTTGCTTTAGCAAAAGAAAATGAAGAAATTTTCCTCCCTAAAAAAAGTGTCCCGCTTCGTCTTCCTCCCGAAAATTCTTCTCTCCAATTCCTCCAAAGAATTCGGAATGAAGTGCATCGATTTGTCATCACCTTTCATCGAGTGAGAAGAAATAAAAATATGTTTTCCTCTGTTTTGGACGATATACCGGGAATTGGTCCCAAACGAAAACATGTCCTCCTTTCAGCCTTTGACAATCTGACTCAAATTTTAGATTATTCCCCCCAAGAGGTATCTCATCAATTAAAAATACCCACCCAAAGCATTATCGAAATTCAAAAAAAACTCAGTCAAAAAAATATGTCAACCATGAAAGAGGGAATTGTTTCTTCATGAATTTTAAAGAAAGCCTTAGAACCGAACTGTTTACCATCCAACCGCCAAACAAAGAGGAGGTTGAGAGTGAATTTGTCGGAATAATTAGGACTGGCGCAGTGATAAAAAAGCATTCCCATCAGCTTCTTTTACATTTTTCCAACCGCCATCCGGCTTTGATTAAAAAATGTGTCACTTATAAAAAAATTCTTTTCCCTCGCTCAGTTCACACTATTCACGTACAAGAGAGGAGGGGAATTCCCGGAGGAATATTTTACTGTTTCGAATTTCCCGTCACCAATGACCTACTCGATCAATTTGGTTTTCAAGATGTAGATATCCTCAGGAGCTTTTTCAGCCATAAATTAGCAGCCCATTTTTTAAGAGGAGCATTCGAATCCCGGGGATATATGGGCGATCCCTTAAGAGGATATCACATAGAAATACAGCTCAATTCAGAAAAGCTTGCCAATTTCATACTCAATTATCTCCAAAGTCTCCAGTTTGACTTTCATTCTCGTACGGTCAAAGGAGATGTTAATCTCTATATAAAAAATTCTCAATCGATAGCTGATTTTATCCGCTTTCTTGGAGCCCATCAAAGTTACCTCGAAATGGAAAAAATTATGGTTGAAAAATCAACTATTAACGAAATTACTCGTTGGGTAAATTATGAAACTGCTAATTTAAATAAAATTGTTGCCTCTTCTTCACGACAAAGAAAAAAAATTCACAGTCTTGATTTTGATGACCTTCCCCTCCATCTTCAAGAAATTGCCAGATTACGTATAGAAAACCCCTGTTCCTCTTTACGTGAAATCGGTGACCTTTGCAACCCACCGCTTTCTAAATCAGAGGTTCATCGCCGATTAAATGAAATTGAAAAAATTGCCGATAAAAAAGGGTTTACAGAAAACCAGACTTGACTTAAAATATTGGTAGTAATTTGTTTGAATAACTAGAACATCGATTTTATTCCGTTAAACTATCGGAGTAATAAAATTCCAGTTTCATGAGAAATTTGGTTTTATTGAAATCCACCGCTGATTTCTATGGTTGGGTTTCATGTCGGCCTTTTTCGGAATAGGGTATAAAAAGGCCTCCCCTATTAAGATTTGAAGGAGGAATATAGATGGCAAATGTTATTTTAAAAGAAATTGTAAAAAAGTTTGGAGATGTTCTCGCAGTTAATAAAGTAAATCTTGAAATTAAAGATCAAGAATTTGTTGTATTGGTTGGCCCTTCTGGTTGTGGAAAAACAACAACTCTCCGTATGATCGCTGGTTTGGAAGAAATCGATGCTGGAGAAATTTATATTGGAGACACTTTGGTCAATGATGTTCCCCCCAAAGATCGTGACATAGCAATGGTATTCCAGAATTATGCCTTATATCCTCACATGGATGTTTATAACAATATGGCTTTTGGTTTAAAACTTCGAAAATTTCCAAAAAGTGACATCGATCAACGAGTCAAAGAGGCGGCTGAAATTCTCGGTATTCAAGAGCTCCTCCAGAGAAAACCAAAGCAACTTTCAGGTGGTCAAAGACAGCGTGTTGCTGTTGGTCGAGCTATTGTTCGGCATCCCAAAGTATTTTTATTTGACGAACCTCTCTCCAACTTGGATGCCAAGTTAAGAGTTCAAATGAGAGCCGAACTTTCAAAACTACATGATCGATTGAAAACCACTATGATCTATGTTACTCACGACCAAATTGAAGCCATGACCATGGGTGATCGGATCGTTGTTATGCGTGATGGATTAGTCCAGCAAGTTGGAAGCCCCCTCGAACTATACAACAAACCCATCAATAAGTTCGTCGCCGGTTTTATTGGAACTCCGTCAATGAACTTCATCGATGTTGTTTTGAAGAAAGAAGGGGATGATCTCTATCTCGACGGTCAATCTTTCAAGCTCACCATTCCTAATGAGTTTAAAGAAAGCCTGCTTCCTCACCTTAACCAGGAATTGACCCTTGGTATTCGACCCCAAGATCTTTTTGATAGTGAAGTGAGCAAAGAGTCGGCATCAACTGGATCGACCATAAATACTACCGTTGACGTTGTTGAACCTTTAGGTTCAGAACAAATCATTTACCTCACCACTGGACCCCATACTTTAGTAGCTGTTCTTGATATGCAAACTCGAACTGGCGTTGGTGATGACCTCAAGATTGCCGTTGATACTTCAAAAATGCATCTTTTCAAATCAGATACTGAAATAGCAATAATTTAATCCCAAAGGCGTGCATTAAGCACGCCTTTTCTTAATTAATACTGCTTTCCCCACCTTCTCCTCCTGAGCATACTAGGTATCTCATGGGGTAGTTGTGTTTATATTCCTGTTTTGTTTGACGAGTTTTATTGATGTTGTATAATAAGGAGTCTAATTGTTGATAATATTACATTCATATAAGGGAGGTATTCGAAGTGAAAGTTGGAATTAACGGATTTGGTCGAATTGGACGTTTAGTATTCAGAAGGATGCTCGAAGTAGGCGGGTTTGATGTCGTTGCAGTGAATGACCTGACCGATAATAAGGTGCTCGCCCATCTGTTAAAATACGATTCAGTTCATGGTCAAATACCGAATGAGGTTTCGGCCAAAGATGATGCTCTTGTAGTTGATGGAAAACCCATCAAAGTATTTGCCCAAAGAGACCCCTCTCAGCTTCCTTGGAAAGATTTGGGAGCCGATTTGATTATTGAATCAACCGGGGTATTCAGGGATCGAGCTGGTGCTTCTAAGCACATTCAAGCTGGAGCTAAAAAGGTCATTATCTCGGCACCAGCCAAGGAACCCGATGCCACCATCGTTATGGGAGTAAACCATCGCAGTTACAATAAAGATAAACACCATATCATTTCCAATGCATCATGCACAACAAACTGCTTGGCTCCCATCGCTAAAGTACTTCATGATAATTTCTCGATCGTTAGTGGATTAATGACCACTATCCATGCCTATACCAATGACCAAGTCATTCTTGATTTTCCTCACAAAGATTTACGCCGGGCTCGAGCAGCGGGGATGTCAATGATCCCTACTACAACCGGAGCTGCTAAAGCTTTAGGTGAAGTAATCCCAGAGTTAAAAGGAAAATTGAATGGGTTCGCCATCCGTATTCCAAGCCCGGATGTATCAGTCGTTGATTTGGCTGCAATTGTAGAAAAAACAACGACAGCTGATGAAGTGAATGCTGCTCTCAAGAAAGCTTCGGAAAATGGCGATTTCAAGGGATATCTGGGATATTCTGAACTGCCGTTGGTTTCAATCGATTACCTCCATTGTGCCAATTCGGCTACCGTCGATGCTCTCTCAACCATGGTGGTTGGCAATCTCGTTAAAGTCTTAGCATGGTATGATAATGAATGGGGCTATTCCTGCCGAACGGTTGATTTAGCCAATTGGGTTATGCAATAAAAGGAGCCTGATATGTCACGAATTCCTATCGCAGCTGGTAATTGGAAAATGAATAAAACTGTCGAAGAAGCCTCGGAATTTGCCGAGGCTCTTCTTGATTTATCTCCGAATACTTCAGACATTGAAGTTATTCTCTGTCCACCATTTGTTACTCTTTATCCTCTTTCCCAAAAATTAGCTCAAAAGGGTATAAAGTTAGCAGCTCAAAACTGTTATTGGGAAGCCAAAGGTGCTTTTACTGGTGAGGTTTCTATACCCATGCTTCTGGCGGCACACTGTCAGTATGTCATTTGTGGCCATTCGGAACGGCGCCATATCTTTGGTGAAACTTCTGAAGATGTTGGCAAAAAAGTTACGGCTGCCATTCACTTTGGGATTAAACCCATCCTTTGCGTTGGCGAAACCATAGAGGAAAGAGAAGCGGGTCGCACCGAAACCATTGTTTTTGATCATCTATCAAAAGGCATTATCAACCTTAGCAAAGAAGAGGCTTTATCACTGGTTGTTGCTTATGAACCTGTCTGGGCAATTGGAACTGGAAAAGCTGCCACTCCCCAGGACGCTCATCAAGTAATTTCCTACATTCGACAGCAATTAGTCAAAAAATTCGGTGATAATACTGCCAAACAAATTCGAATACTATACGGCGGCAGTGTAACGCCCGACAATGTTTTTGATTTCATGAAAGATCCAGATATTGATGGGTCATTGGTGGGTGGAGCCAGCTTAGATCCAACTAAATTTTACAAAATTATATTAGAAAGCTTAAGGGCTTCCCAATAGAGGAGAGTCGATATGCAAGCTTGGATGATTATTCAGATTTTTATTTCAGTTGGTTTAATTTTAGTGGTCATTTTTCAACCTCGGAAAGCCGGTATGGGAGGAGGTATTTTTGGGGGAATGACCCGTGCTGATCGGAGTAGCAAGTTTAAAAACCTCCCAGTTTTGGGAAAACTAACCGTTGTTTTCGCCGTAGCCTTCATGGTGGTATCCTTAATTTTTGCCTTTCTTCTTACCTGAGAAGAGGTGGAAGGTCAGGTGTCGCAAAAACCTTGGGTTAATGATCTTCAGGAAGCGATTCAATATCGTCCCGATCCAAAACGGCTGTTTTTATCGGCAACCCATGATGAGATAATACAGGGATATACAACTGACATTTATTTTGTTAGTGCACAACAAATTCTACGCCACCTGCAGCTTGATCAAACCCCGGTCGTCGCAGAAATTTTTGCCCGGCATCCGGGGATTTTTTGTGGATTGCCCGACGTTCTTTCTCTATTGTCACACAGCCAAGTAGAAATATGGAGCTTACAGGAAGGTGATCCCTTCGATTCAAGGGAGGTGGTTTTGAGAATAAAAGGTCCCTATTCAGAATTTGGTGTTTTCGAAACTCCTTTACTGGGAATACTTGCTCATAGTGCTGGATGGGCAACCGCAGCCCAGGAATGTAAAGAAGCGGCTGGGAAGAAGATGGTTCTCTGTTTTGGAGCTCGACATGTTCATCCCTCGGTAGCACCAGTAATGGAAAGGTCAGCTCTGATTGGAGGAGCTGATAGTGCCGCCTGCATCCTGGGAGCGAAGCTAGCCGGAAAAATTCCCGGGGGGACCATTCCTCATGCGGCAATCCTTATTTGTGGGGATACGGTGTTGTCAGCTAAAGCCTTCGACGAAAGCATACCGAGCGAATTTCCTCGCATCATCTTAGTCGATACCTTCAAAGATGAAGCCGAAGAATCACTTCGTTTGGCTCAAATCATTGAGAATAAGTTAGAAGGAATTCGTCTCGATACACCAGAGGAAAGGGGAGGAGTTACCTTGTCTCTGGTGAAGGAAGTTCGCGAAAGATTAAATCAAGCAGGATATCCTAATATAAAAATTGTGGTTTCTGGTGGTATCACTCCTGAAAAAATACGTTTATTCCATGATCATGCTGATATTTTCGGTGTGGGGAGTTATATCAGTGGGCATTCTCCTATTGATATGACTATGGATATCAAAGAAGTAGCTGGCCAAAGGATTGCCAAAAGGGGAAGAATTCCCGGAATAACGAATAATCCAAGGCTAGTAAAAATTTCATAATAAGGAGGCATAAAAATTGAAAAAGATTTTGGTTTTGACATGGTTATTGGTTTTTGTATTGGGAATTTCGGTTGCCTTTGCCGAAATAAAAAATCCCGATACGTACGTGTATCTCCATATTGGTGAACCGGATACCCTCGATTCAGGATATGCCTATGATAATGCCAGTGGTGAGGTATTAACCTATGTCTATGAAAATCTCATTTCCTACGATGGAGTAAATCTCCAAAAATTTATCCCGGTTTTGGCAACCGAAGTTCCAACCGTCGAAAATGGTCTTATAAAGGATAATGGCACAACCTACCTATTCCCAATTCGAGAGGGTGTCAAGTTTCACAACGGAAACGACCTTACTCCCGAAGATGTTGAATATTCGTTCGAGCGAAATATCCTTTTTGATCCGGCTAACGGACCACAATGGATGATCATTGAAGCTTTGTTTAATTTCCAGACCCTTGATGATCTGGTTGCCGATAAAGTCGGAACTCCTCTTACCGAGATGGTTGATGAAAATGGAAACTTAATCAACCCCGACGATGCCACTAAATTGATAGAATTTTATCAGCAAGTTATTGATCCGGTCATTGAAGTTCAGGACGGTTCGGTAGTGTTCCGCCTGGTGCGTCCCTTTGCACCTTTTCTTTACATTCTCCCGAAACATGCTTACTGGAGCAATATCTTCGATAAAGAAACCTGCGTTGAATGGGGTTGCTGGGATGGAAACGCTGATGGATGGTGGAAATACTATAATGTAAAAAAAGAATCTTCGCCTCTTTATGATAAAGCCAATGGTACAGGCCCTTTCAAATTTACCGAGTGGGATCGAACCCAACAGAAGGTTACCCTGGACCGTTTTGATGGATATTGGGGAGAAAAGGCCAAAATTGCCCAGATTATTGACTGGGGAATTGACGAGTGGGGCACACGACGAGCCATGTTGGAAGCCGGAGATGCCGACCAGATTTATATGCCAGCTCAGTATCTCGATCAGGTTAAAGACTTGGATGATATTAAAATTGAAAGTGGGAAGAGAATCACCGTAACCGCTTTCCATTTTAACTGGACAGTTGATAAAACCAGTGATTTCTTAGGAAGTGGAGCCCTTGATGGGAATGGTATCCCGGCTGATTTCTTTAGTGATATCCATTGCCGCCGTGCTTTTAGCTACGCTTTCGATTATGACACCATGATCCAGGAAGTTTTATTGGGATATGGGGAGCGACCCCCATCAGTTATTCCTTCTGGCATGCTGGGATACAATCCCGATCTTCCCATGTTTGAGTTCGACCTGGCAAAAGCCGAAGAGGAATTCAAAAAAGCTTGGGACGGCAAAGTCTGGGAAAATGGTTTTAAGCTGACTTTGCTTTACAACACTGGGAATGATGCTCGACAAACCGCCTGTGAAATGTTCAAAGAAAACATTGAATCCCTCAATCCCAAATTTAAAATTGATGTACAGGGAGTTCAGTGGCCAAATTACTTGGATGCTTATAAAAGCGGCAAATTACCAGCATTTGTCATTGGCTGGATTGCCGATTATCCCGATCCCCATAACTTCATTTTCACTTATTTCCACAGCAGTGGAGTCTATGGTGGACCCCAAGGAGAAGCCTATATTAATTTTGCTCAAGAAAATCTAAATCCGATCATTGAAGCGGCCATCTCTGAAACCGATGCAACCAAGCGGCAAAATATGTACGAAGAAATTCAGAAAATCGCTTACGAAAATGTGTTAGGTCTTACCTTCTATCAAGAGATAGCGCTTTTCCCAATGAAAACCTGGGTCCAAGGATGGGAATTCAATCCAATACAATCAGGCGAAGCTAATTATAATGGGGTTTATAAAGCCGAATAAATGATTGAAGAATAATGATCGTACTCCGGAGGGAATTCTATTTTCCCTCCGGAGTGGAAGGATTGATAGTTTTGATATTTTATATTATACGGAGAGTCTTATTTATACCTATTACTCTTTTTGGTATTTCTCTCATCGTTTTCTCTATGATTGGCATGCTCAGTCCCTATCAGCGACTTGCCACCTTTATCAGCAGCCCTGACCGCCTAAAAAGTGAAAATGTCGATCAGCTCATTTCTATGTACGGCCTCGATGATCCGATACCTGTTCAGTATGGAAGATGGTTTAAAAATCTGCTTCAAGGAAACCTAGGATGGTCCTATGTTGGAAAAGCTCCGGTTTTGCAAGCTTTACTCCAGCGTTTTCCCTATACCTTAGAACTGACGTTATATTCCGCCATCCCCATTATCTTGATCGGAACCTGGATGGGAGTCCTGTCGGCACTCCATCACAACCGTACCTTGGATCATTCGCTGCGGATTTTTGCCGTGGTAGGGTGGTCCTTTCCTGATTTTGTATTTGGCCTATTCGTTCTCATGATTTTTTATAGTACTTTAGGACTTTTCCCCCCAGGGAACTTGAGTCTCTGGGCTGAAGGTATTGTTAAATCTACCAGCTTTAGATCTTTTACCGGTATGACAACTATTGATGCGCTTCTCAATGGAAGATTGGATGTTTTTATAAATGCCTTACGACATCTTGTTGGTCCAGTTCTCACATTAACTTATGTTCAATTGGCTTACATTCTTCGTATAACCCGATCCTCGATGCTTGATGTTCTCCAACGTGACTATGTCCGTACTGCTCGTGCCAAAGGTTTAGATGAAAGAATTGTTATTAATAAACATGCTAAAAGAAATGCCATGATACCAGTTGCTACCGTGAGTGGCCAAACTATTGTCGGATTGATGGCAGGAACGGTAATTGTCGAAGCAATATTTAATCGGACCGGTTTAGGAAGCTTTTTAGCCTTAGCAGCTCAACAATTAGATTATGCCTCGATTATGGGTGGCGTCCTTTTTTTTGGGCTTATATTGATTATCGGGAACCTTCTGGTTGATATCTCTTATGCTTATATTGATCCTAGGGTTAGGTTGGACTAGAAAAATGAAGTCGGAAACCCATCGGATTATAAAGAAACTATTTCTAAACGCTTCAGCAATTATTGGCTTTGTCCTCTTAGGAGTATTTATTGTAATAGCCATCTTTGCTCCTTTTATAGCCCCTCCTAAAGAGGGGAGAGATCCCTATATGATGCCCATTGTCACCTGGACTTCAAGCCCTCAACCTCCTTCACCGGAACATCCATTTGGGGTAGCCGGGAAAAGGGACATTTTTTATGGAGTAATCTGGGGGACTCGAACCGCTTTTCGTGTGGGAATTATTGTCACTGTCGTTTCAACGCTCATTGGTCTGTTTATCGGATCAATAGCCGGGTATTACGGTAAACTTTTCGATGAAATCCTCATGCGAATCACCGATATCTTTATGGCTATTCCTTTTTTAGTTGCAGCTTTGGTCTTGGCCGCTATCTTAGGAAGCGGATTAAATAAAGTTATGATTGCCATGACGATTTTCGGTTGGATGTATCCTGCTCGTTTAATCCGAGGTAACATTCTTCAAGTGAAAGAAGAACAATATATCATGGCGGCTAAAGCACTTGGTGTAAAAGATTATTTAATCATCATCCGCCATGTCCTTCCCAATACAATTTTTCCGGTATTGATACAAGCCTCAATGCGCATGGGTTCATTAGTTATTACAGCTGCTGCCCTCAGTTTCCTGGGAGTTGGAGCTCCACAAGGATATTCTGATTGGGGAGCACTTCTCAATTATTCTCGAAACTGGATGTTAGGAGGACAGGGCGAAGCTCTTCTTTATTGGTACTCTACTGTCTTCCCTGGTGCAGCGATGGTTCTCTTTGTCTTATCTTGGAACTTAGTCGGGGATGCCCTTCGAGATGTATTTGATCCTCGGTTAAGGGTGTAAGGAGTCAATTATGAACACGAATGACACAATTTTGAACATAGAAAACCTCAAAGTGTATTTTTATAATGATTATGGCCAGGAACTCAAAGCTGTAGACGACATCAGTTTCCAAGTTTACAAAGGTGAAACCATTGCCTTGGTTGGTGAATCGGGATGTGGAAAAAGTGTTACTTCTTTAGCTCTGATGCGATTGATTGATAGCAATGGAAAAATCGTTGGTGGAAAAATAAATTTTAATAATTCTGATTTACTTTTTCTATCTGAAAAACAGATGCAAAATATCCGAGGAAAAGATATTTCTATGATTTTTCAAGAACCTGCTTCAGCACTCAATCCGGTTTATACCATCGGTGATCAAATTATTGAAGCAATCACCCTTCACCAAAAGGTCGGCCACCACGAAGCCCGAAAGCGAGCAGTAGAGATGTTTAAATTGGTAGGAATTCCTGATCCAGAAAAAAGGTTAAACGAATATCCTCATGAATTGTCAGGGGGGATGAAACAAAGAGGCATGATTGCTATGGCACTCTCTTGTCATCCCCAACTTCTCATAGCTGATGAACCAACCACTTCTTTGGATGTAACCATCCAGGCACAAATTATTGAATTAATGATCAGTCTTCAAAAACAGCTTAATATGGCAGTTATCCTCATCACCCACGATTTAGGGATTGTCGCCAACATGGCGAAACGAATTATTGTAATGTATGCCGGAAAAATTGTTGAAGAAGGAGACCGCCACGATATTTTTAAAAATCCTTGTCATCCTTATACCATTGGCTTACTCCGTTCTATCCCTCGTTTAGATATCGAGCAGGAAAAACTCGATTCAATCCCGGGTATGGTTCCTGATCCTTCACAATTTCCCCAAGGATGCCGATTTCGAAACCGCTGTTCCTTTGAAGATGAACAATGCCTCAATCAACCAAATAAAGTTAACGTCAGTTTAAACCATTTTGTCTATTGCCATCACTGGAAAAAAATAAACCAACATTCAATAGAAAAGTGCAAAATTGATGAATAATGTACCTCTTTTAAAAATTGAAAATTTAAAAAAATATTTTCCAGTTAAAGCCGGTGTCTTTCGCTCAACCGTTGGGTGGGTGAAAGCAGTTGATGATATCAGTTTTGAAGTCCATGCTGGAGAAACTTTCGGTGTTGTCGGAGAATCAGGCTGTGGAAAGAGTACTTTGGGTTTGACTATTCTCCGTTTATACGAACCATCATCAGGACGGATAATTTTTGATGGGAAAGAAATTCATAATCTCACCCAATCACAATTCATTCAATATCGGAAAAATCTCCAAATGATTTTTCAGGATCCTTTTAGTTCTTTAAATCCAAGGATGACTGTGGGATCCATAATCGAAGAAGGAATGAATATCCATAAGATTGGTAAATCTCAAGAGCGATCGGCTATGGTTACGGATCTTCTTAAAAAAGTTGGTCTTCAGAGTGATGGTGTAAATCGATTTCCCCATGAATTTTCGGGAGGGCAAAGACAGCGGATTGGCATTGCTCGAGCTTTAGCTATGAACCCTAAGCTGATCATTGCTGATGAAGCGGTCTCCGCACTTGACGTCTCCATTCGTTCTCAAATAATTAATTTAATGATCGATTTAAAAAACGAATTTCACTTAACTTATATTTTTATTTCTCACGATCTTTCGATTATTAAACATGTCTGTGATCGAATTATGGTCATGTATTTAGGAAAAACTGTTGAAATAGCACCTCGTTATCAACTTTTCCAAGCACCACTTCATCCCTATACCGTCGCACTGATATCAGCTGTTCCAGTTCCTGACCCTGATTATCACATTGAAAGGATAATTTTACCAGGGGATGTACCCAGCCCAATTGATCCTCCTTCCGGATGCCGATTCCATCCCCGTTGTCCGGTAGCTCAAAAAAGGTGTTCCGAAGTAGAACCTCACTTAGTTGATCAAGGGAGTGGTCATTTTGTTGCCTGCCATTACCCAGGAAGCTTGGCAATAAGTACACCAATGATATTGACGACTGACGGTATTATATGATATTTTTGTTTGGCTATTTGTCTTAAACCAACCCAATCGGTCCATTGATTTTTTTTTGTTCTCATTGCATAATAAGGTGTTCTATTTATTCAATAGGAATACTGTGAAGATACACGCTCTAGGAAAAAATATTGGGAGGCGATACATATCGAGGTAAAATATCGCGTAAACAATCAAATACGAGCTCGGGAAGTCAGATTGATTTCCTTCGAAGGAGAACAACTGGGAGTTGTGCCAATCAAAAAAGCCCTTGAATTAGCAGAAGAAGCTGGTTATGATTTAGTTGAAGTTGCCCCAGAAGCGAACCCACCAGTTTGTAAAATTATTGATTTTGGCAAATTTAAGTATGAAAAAGAGAAGAAGGCAAAATTCTCTCGAAAGAAACAGAAAGTATCTGAGCTGAAAGAGCTCAAGATGAGGCCAAAAATCGATGAACACGACTATCAGGTAAAGTTAAAAAGTGCTATCCGGTTTCTGGAAGATGGCGATCGAGTCAAATTTACCATTCGGTTTCGAGGGCGAGAGGCTGCCTATGTTGATAAAGGTGTATTATTACTCCAGAAAATAGCTGATGATTTGAATGAGCTCAGTAAAATCGAGCAGGAAATAAAAAACGAAGGTCGGAACCTTACTATGACCATTGCTCCCAAGAAATGAGGAGGATCATTAATGCCAAAAATGAAAACCCATCGCGGTTTAGCTAAACGGGTAAAGATAACTGCGAAAGGAAAAATAAAGGTGGCTCATGGAGGAAAGAGCCATCATTTACATCAAAAAGAACAAGATCGCAAAAGACGGTTACGTAAAACGGTGATTGTTGATAAATCCGTAGAAAAGCGCATTAAGAAGCTTTTACCCTATGCCTAATTACAGATATCATTGAATTGAATAAGTGAAAATTGGTTGGAAAGATAGGTGATTTTCATTGCCAAGAGTTAAAAATAGTGTGGCGTCTCGACAGAGAAAAAAGAAAATAATGAAATTAGCCAGTGGTTATCGGGGTTCACGTTCCCGTTCCTACCGGCGAGCAAATGAACAAGTTTTAAAATCTCAATTTTATGCTTATCGTGATCGAAAAAACAAAAAGAGAGACTTTCGACGCTTATGGATCGTTCGTATTAATGCTGCGGTTCGGGAACATGGGTTAAAATATAACCAGTTTATGTTTGCTTTAAAGAAAGCCGGTATTGTAATTGACCGAAAGAATTTATCCAATATTGCCATAACGGATCCAGTGGCATTTGCGCATCTCGTTGAGGTTGCCAAATCAGCAACCTAAGTCTATCATTAAGGTAAAAGTTAAAATAAAATGCGATACCACTCTCCACATGGTATCGCATTTTATTTTAATGGTTTTTCCACGAGCAACCCTCTAGTTGATATTGTTGATGGGAGGAAAAGATGTTGACTGATTTAAATAATGTTCTTGAAAAATTTCAGAATGAAATCGAACAGGTAAAAACCCTTGATGATTTAAACCGCTTAAAAGGAAAATACATCGGTCGAAAGGGACAACTTAATGATTTATTTAAAGAAATCACCCAGCTATCCCCCGACGAAAAAAAGGATTTGGGACAAAAAATTAATCATTTAAAAGGTTTGATAGATAGTCGGCTTCAGGAGAAATTAAAAGAACTTACCCAGAAATTAAAACCATCTAGTAAAGTTGATATCTCTCTACCAGGGAAAAAATCCTGGGTAGGGTCACTCCATCCCATTCAATTAACCTGTCACCAAATCCTAACAATTTTCCATAGTTTGGGTTTTCGAATTGAGTCAGGACCGGAAATTGAAAGTGAATATTACAACTTCGAAGCACTGAATTTTCCACCTGATCACCCAGCCCGGGATGCTCAGGATTCTTTTTTTCTCGATGAAGAGTATTTATTACGAACCCATACGTCACCTGCTCAAATTCGAATTATGCAAAAATTACAACCACCCTTTAAAGTGGTTGTACCGGGAAAATGTTTTCGTCGGGATGCAATGGATGCCTCTCATAGCCCCATGTTTCACCAAGTTGAGGGCTTAGTAGTTGCCGAATCAATTTCCATGGGCGATTTGAAAGGAACTATTGAAATATTTGCCCGACGTTTTTTTGGGAGCGACCGACAGCTTCGCTTTCGTCCCAGTTTTTTTCCTTTTACCGAACCAAGTGCTGAAGTTGACATTTCTTGTGGTCTGTGCCAAGGGAAGGGATGCCGTTCTTGTGGACAAACAGGATGGTTAGAAATAATGGGAGCAGGGTTGGTTCATCCTAAAGTTTTCGAAAACGCCGGTTATGACCCCCATCAAGTCCGGGGTTTCGCTTTTGGAATGGGAATCGATCGAGCCGCTTTGTTGAAATTCGATATACCCGATATCCGTTGGCTTTTTGAAAATGATATGTCTTTTATCGAGCAATTCCAAGCTATTCAATAGGAGTATCCAAATACAATGAAAGTTTCCTATTCAATTCTCAAACGTTTTTTACCAGATCTTAACTATACAGTTGAAAAGATAGCTGAGACTCTCACTTCTCAGGGATTTGTGATCGAAAACATAACAAATGCTGCTGATGTTTTTTCTCCTACTTTAACTTCAGGGACAATCGTTAAACGGAAGTCCGGCATTGTTTATGATGTGTGTACCATTCAAATGAAAGAGCACCAATACGATATCAAATGCGAAAAATGGGGAATACCGGAAATCGGAAAAAGGGTTATATTGAATTTAATAGGAAATTCGATAAGCACACAACCCCTTCTAAATCAACGTATACCAGAAAAAGAAGAATTTTTTATTGAACTCCCCGATACTCTGAAAGTCGAAGAAGGAGAAGCCATATTCCCGCAGATAATTGGTGATGACTGGGTCTTAGATGTCGAAATCACCGCCAATCGCGGAGATTGTATGTCAATTATCGGCTTGGTGAGGGAAATAGCAGCAGGTTTGGATTTAGATTATCAAATACCTCCTCATCAATTAACTGTTGATGAAATCAACAGCAACTATCAAGTAAGTATAAATGATCAAGATCTTTGTTCTTTTTACAGCGGTCGGTTAGCAAAAAATTTTAAAATCAAACCTTCCCCATGGTGGATCGTTCGTGAACTTTATCTTTTGGGGCAACGTCCCATCAATCAGGTCGTTGATGTGACTAATTTAGTCATGATGGAAACCGGCCAACCACTTCATGCTTTTAATGCATCGGGATTATCCGACCAAACAATTATCGTGAGAAGAGCGAAAAATAATGAATCATTGGTAACTCTAGATGGGGTGGAAAGAAAATTAAACAATAATATGTTGGTGATTGCAGACGCAAAGCGGCCAGTAGCCATCGCCGGCATTATGGGTGGATATGAATCGGAAGTTTCACCTGATACTCAGGAGGTTTTCTTAGAAGCAGCAATATTTGTAGGAAGCCAAGTCCGTAAAACAGCACGGGAATTAGGATTACGAACTGAAGCTTCCGCTCGCTTTGAAAGGGGAGTCGATCCTGGATCGGTATTATATGCCAGCCAGCGAGCGCTTTCTCTTTTTAAGGAAATTGATCCTTCGATCAAGATTTTAAAAGACTGGGTAGTGGATGGTGAAGCTGTTGCGCCAGAACCAGAAATTGAATTCTCATGCTCCTGGGTTGAAGAAATCATGAACTGTAAAATTCCACTGGAAAAAATGCAAACAATTTTAACCAAGTTAGGATTTGTCCTTCTATCTCAACCTAATGACTCTGTGATCAAAGTTAAGGTTCCTTCCTGGCGATCGGATGTCCAACAACCGATTGACTGTGTCGAGGAAATTGGTCGTATCTTCGGATATGATCATATTCAATCTCAAATTCCCAGCTTCCCTTTTGACCCAGGTAATTCCTGCAGAGAGCTCTTATGGGAAGGTGTTCTCCGTGGCTTTTTGCGTTCAAAAGGTTTAAAAGAATGTGTTTCGCTTTCTTTGACCAGCCAGACCAACTGTGATCTTTTAGGCATTCCCGATACTGACGTTATCCGGGTTATGAATCCGCTTTCACAAGATCATGTCATCCTTCGTCCGAATTTAATCATAAGCGCCTTGGATACCTTAAGAATCAACATTGCTCGAGGACGAGAAAATTTTGGTTTTTTTGAATATGGAGAAGTGTTTTCTCGAACCAACAACTCGAACAATCCTTATAAGGAAGAAAGGCGGTTAGTTGTTGTTTTAAGCGGTTTTTCTTATCCTGCTTATTGGCAACAAATTTCCCAGGTAGATATTTTCTCCCTGAAAGGTTTTGCCGAAAGCCTCGTTGATCTTGTTGGATATCCACTTCAGATGGTAAATTGGCAACCTTTAGGCGAAAATACATATTTTGATTCGAATCTTTCGTTTTGCGGTATACTAAAAAATGGTGTTGAAATTTTTAGAGGAGGATTGATTGATAAAACCATCAGTGATGCCTTTGGTTTTTGGGGAGAACATTACTGTTTAGAAGTTGCCTGGCAAAAACTCCTCCATCAATTAGAATTGAAGGATTTTCAAATCCAGGAGATCAACCGATATCCTTCAATTCGGCGAGACATTTCCATTGTAGTCAACCAAAATCAGGTTTGGAAAAACGTCGAATCTTTGGTATTAAAAGTCGCTTCTTCCCATAACTTACCCATTGAAAAAGTCGAACTATTTGACTCTTATCAGGGGAAACATCTTCCTCCGGGGAAGAAAACCTTTTCTTATTCTATGGTTTTCCGTTCAGCACAAAAAACTCTAACCGACAACGAAGTCGATGAGTGGGTGAACATCATCAAAGCAGCGATTAAAAAAGAACCGGAAATACTCCTCCGGGAGGAACTCACAGGAGGATTCTAATCGACTGGTATAGCATAATTTGCATTTTTATCCTTATACTCAATGTTATTCGAAGTTCAATCCGGGGTTTCAGTAAAGAGATTCTGGCTTTGACAGGAGTGGTGATTGGTCTTCTGAGTGCATTGCGGTTTCATCAGGACCTCAGTCAATTTTTGACCAATCTCCTTCATTGGAATTCAGTCTGGATGAATTTGATTAGTTTTTTTGTGATCTTCATACCAGTCGTTCTTTTATTTTCCTGGGTAGGCATGTTTTTTCGAAAAGTTTTTGAAGGTCTTGATATTGTATGGTTTGATGCCATTTTAGGCTTCATTATTGGTATCTTGAAAGGTTTTCTCTGGATCTCCATTATTACTCTTTTTGTGCTCAATGTTTCTTTTCTCGAATTTCTCAATAACGGTATTTATCAATCCCGTTTTTACCAGAGTTTTACCCAGCCAATCATTGTTTCAATTGATTCAATGGTCCAAAAAATTCCTGAATTTTCCTTTCTTGGGGTTTATTTAGAAAAGGGTTTAGATCAAAGTGATGATGAACTTATCCAAAGATATATTGAAGAATTTTGATTTTGATAAAATACTCGATCAGCTGAGTTCTGCTTGTGTTTGTGAAGTTTCCCGCGAAAAAATGATGGAATTGCATCCCTATACCAACCCAGAAGCAATGAATCAAAGGTTGCAAACCGTCCAACAGCTTTTTGATTTTATCACTTTCGACGGGAGTTTGGATCTCTCTGGTTTAAGCGACCTTCGCGAAATTTTTCAAAAAATCGCCATCCCTGGGTCAGTTCTCAGTTTATACCAAGTCATTCTTCTTTTTAACTTTTTACTCTTATGTGAAAAAACCAAACGTCTCCAAAAGGCAACCCGAATAGATGAGAAGTATCCACTTCTTACAGTTTTTTTCAATGACATTGAAAGCTATACTTCTCTTATCAAGAAAATAAAATTGATCTGTTCGCCTGAGGGGTTTATTCTCGATTCCGCCAGCCCTCGTCTCCGTGATATTCGAAGACGTCTGAACCATCTTCAAGCAGAAGTTCGAACCACTATTGAAAAATGTTTGCATAACCGGGACATAGCTCCTTTCCTTCAGGATGCAACTTATACTATTCGACGAGGAAGATACGTGATTCCCATCAAATCAGAGTTTCGAGGACGAATCGATGGAATTGTAGCCGATTATTCTTCATCTGGTTCCTCAGTCTTCATTGAACCAAAACCGATTCTCTATCTCAATAATGAATTAGAAGTATTAACTATTCAAGAAAAAGATGAAATCGATACTATTCTTCTGAAATTGGCCAATGATTTGAGACCGTATCTCAGTCAACTTGAATCTTCATTCCAAGCGATGCTCGAGTTGGATATTCTCCACGCTCAGTCACAATTAGCTCGAAAGTGGCGAGCCCATATCCCCAGGGTAGGAGAAAAAGACCTCATCATCAAAGAAGGCCGACATCCTCTCTTAGGAGAAAAAGCGGTTCCTTTTTCCCTTCAAATAAGTTCCGATAAAAAAACCATGGTTATTAGCGGACCGAATGCTGGGGGAAAAACTGTTTTGTTAAAAAGTCTGGCTTTAATCGTTTATCTTGCCCATTGTGGAATTCCAGTTCCAGTAAATCCTGGCTCTTCATTACCTTTTTATCATCATCTTTTTGTCGATATTGGAGACCATCAGGATATCGAACAAAACCTCAGTACCTTTACTTATCGTCTTTCTGCTTTTCAGGAATCACTTACTCAGCTTTCATCTGAAAGTTTATATTTAATTGATGAAATTGGAGCCGGAACCGATCCTAACGAAGGCTCGGCATTAGCGATTGGAATGATTGACTTTCTTGGTCAACAAGGAGCAACCTGTATCGCAACCACTCACTATCCTTTAATAAAAAGCTATGTTTCTCAACACCCCGCCATGATCTCAGCATCGATGGAGTTCAATCCAATCCTTTTTCAACCAACTTATCGTCTCCTCGTTGATGAAATCGGGGAAAGTTATGGAATCAAAATAGCTGAAAATATTGGTATTCCCCAACCGGTAATCAAGATTGCTCTTCAACAGCTTCAAAAAGAGTGGATCGATCTCAATGAATTAATTATCTCCAATCGGAAAAAAAACCAAGAATTAAATATTCAGTTATTAGAATGGCAAGAAAAGGTAAAAGACGCTACCAATCGGCAGAGGGAGGTTGTACAGCTTCAAGAACAACTGGAATCACAAAAAAAAATCCTTATAAAAGATTTTCAGGAAAAATTAACCCAATACCTCAAAAAAACTCGGGATGATATATCGCAACTCATCGGTCAATTAAGAAAAGAAAAAACTCTTGATGAAAGTGTGTATCAAGAGCTCAAAGAACGAGTTGATCCAAAGTTCTATCTGACCCAAGAGCTAACCTGGTCACCATCAGAAGAAACCATAAAGGATTCTCCACAGGCGGTTTTTCAAGCTGGTGAAAAAGTGATGGTTGATATTTTCCAACAGGAAGGTGAAATAATATCTATTGATGATTTAAAAAATGAAGCCACGGTCGTGGTCAATGGTCGCAAATGTGTCCTTTCTATCAATCATCTTCAAAAAAAATCCAAAGAGGAAGAATTCTCATCCTCTCTCCAGCGGAGCTATTCTTTCCAACCCTCTTTGAATAATGTGAGAAATCAAATTGAAATTCGGATGATGAAAGCCGAAGATGCTCGAGAAAAACTAGATAAATATTTTGATCAAGTGCTCTTAGCTGGATTTAAAACTGTTTATATCATTCACGGGAAAGGAGAGGGAATTTTAAGAAAAGTTACTCACGAATTTCTACAGGATAACCCTGCAGTAGAAAGCTATCGCAACGGCTTGCCCGAAGAAGGAGGCTTGGGGGTAACAGTCGTAATCCTCAAAGATTGACAGCAAAATAACCATCATTCGGTACATCGATCACAGGTTTTGGTCGGTACTGTCCCAGCTTTAAAAGGCAAAACAATGGTTTTTTTACAGGAAGAGGAGGGAAGAAGTCCCGATTTTAAACAAACCGACCTATCAACTACAGATTCCGGTCGGATGAAATCCTGCTTTGGCAGGTTTTCATGGGCAGCTTTCATAACTTTAGCAAAAATTGGAGCGGCAATTATTCCACCGGTTTTCGACTCTCCCAAGGGTTTGCGATCGTCATTCCCCAGAAAAACCCCACATACCATATCGGGAGTAAATCCAACAAACAAGGCATCAATAAAATCTTCGGTTGAACCAGTTTTACCACCCGCCGGACGACCGATATTTGCCCGTCTGGCTGTTCCCCGTTCAATAACTCCCTGGAGTAATCGAGCCATGACATAGGCAGTATCAGCCGGTATGGCCTGGCGCACAGTTTTATTGCTGGAATAGATTACATTACCTTCCCAATCGACAATTTTAGTAATGGCGTACGGTTCAGGAATACGTCCTTCGTTGGCAAAAGCACAATAGGCATTAACTAATTCCATTAAAGTGACCTCTGAGGTGCCTAAAGCAAGCGATAGATTTTTTTGGAGTTGTGATTTCACTTGCATCCTTTTGGCATAATTAATAACCTCGTCGGTTCCCAATTGTTGCAACAGCTTGATAGCAATAATATTGATCGACTGCTCTAAGGCTTCATGAATTTGAATTGATCCACGAAAAGTTTTATCATAGTTTTTCGGTTTCCAACCATCGGGGAACTGGAGTGGTTCATCAACATACCAATCTACCGCAGTGATCCCATTTTCAATGGCGGTCGTGTAAATAAAGGGTTTAAATGTCGAACCCGGTTGCCGATAAGCCTGAGTCGCTCGATTAAATTTACTTTCCTGATAATCTTTTCCACCTACCATAGCTAAAATCTCCCCACTTTTGGGATCCATACAAAGTACAGCGCCTTGATAACCACTTTCTTGCAAGGCTTCGGTAGCAACTTTCTGGATATCTAAATTAAGAGTGGTATACACTTTTAATCCACCGTTAAAAACCATTTCTCCGTCATATTTGGCTAATAACTCCTTTAAAATGTGGTCAATGAAATAGGGGGCACCTGATGGAATATTTTTAAGACCAGATAGAACAATGGGCGTCTCTATTGCTCTTTCCATTTCTGACTGATCAATATATCCTCTTTCGGTCATAAGGCGTAAAACCCGTCTCTGTTGTATTTGGGCAGCTCGAAGGTTCACATAGGGGGAAAAATTCCCTGGAGATCGCTGTATTCCAACCAACATCGCTATTTCCGCCAAATTCAATTGGGAAAGATTTTTTCCAAAATAGACTAAAGCTGCGGTTTTTACCCCATAAACTCCATGCCAAAAATAAATTTGATTGAGATGTGCTTCTAAAATTTGGTCTTTGGTGTATTTTCTTTCGATAAACAAAGCCAGAACCTGTTCCTTAATTTTTCGGTTAATAATTCTTTCATGGGAAAGAAAACGGTTTCGGGCTAATTGCTGAGTAATGGTGCTGGCTCCCTCCACAATTCGGCGGTTTATAATATTTTGAAGAGTTGCCCTCAAAATACCGATGATATCTATTCCTGGATGCTGGTAGAAGTTTTGATCTTCGCTGGCTATAAAAGCTTTTTGGAGCAGTTCAGGAATATCGGCAAGAGCAACATACTCACGGTTTTCAGTATAGAGTTCGTGGATCAGTCGATCTTGGTTATCATAAACCCGGGTGGTGAAAGATGGTCGAAAATTATCGATCTGACTGGAAATAACGCGAATATCATCTAAATAAAAAAACTGAACCAATAAGAAAAAAATAATACCAGCTAAAATGCCAAAAATAAATGCTGAGAATAATGGTAAACGAAAAATCTTTGATCGAGAACGTCGTCGTATCTTTATTTTTAAAGGGTTCTCTTTTGATTCTTTATTCATCAATCTTCCCATATTTATGACCAAGAGTTTTCATTTGATTGGGTTTTGATATAATTTCACTAAAGCTTTATTATATCATTCAATTCTCTTTTTTTAGTATTCTATATGAAATAGTCAACCGATTGGATAGGTGAATTCAATGAAGAAACTACCACGTATGGCATTGATTGCCGCACTCTATGCAGCCTTTACTATTCTGCCACCTTTTTATGCTTTTGCATACGGTCCAATACAAATCAGAGTCGCAGAAGCCTTTACCGTTTTACCTTTTCTATTTCCTGAAACAATTTTTGGTTTAACCATTGGATGTTTTTTGGCGAATCTCTTGGGACAGGTTGGGTTTCTGGATATCGTCTTTGGAACCCTCATTACTTTTTTGGCTGCCTTGGTTACTTCAAAAATGAAAAAAGCTTACTTGGCTCCCTTGCCTCCGGTCTTATTCAATTCCTTTGGTGTTTCTTTGTATCTCGCTAAACTTTTTCAAGTTCCCTATTTTTATTCCGTTTTTTATATTATGATAGGAGAACTTATTGCCTGCTATGGTATCGGATATCCGATCTTAAAAATCTTGCTTAAACGTGGAATAGTTAGGAGATGATTAGATTGAGTTTTGAAAAAAGAGCAACTCAAGACCTCGAGATTCTCTGCCGAGGAGTCGAAGACATTATAAATCCCGAAGACCTCCAAAAAAAATTAATTCGCTATTATCAAACCGGACAGCCTTTAATTATTAAAGAAGGATTTGATCCCAGTGCACCTGATATCCATCTGGGACATACCGTTACCCTTAGAAAACTGAAGCAGTTTCAGCTTCTTGGCCATCAAGTCGTTTTTCTGGTAGGTGATTTTACTGGTCGTATCGGTGATCCAACCGGTAAAAAAGAAGCCCGGAAACAATTGACCGAAGAAGAAGTTTTAGCCAACGCGAAAACCTATTCAGAACAAGCTTTTAAAATTCTTGATCCAGAGAAAACCATTATTAAATTCAACAGTAAATGGCTTAAGAATCTTTCTTTTGTCGATATCATTGAAATTACTGCTCATTTTACGGTAGCCCGCATGTTAGAAAGAGAAGACTTCCATCAACGCTTATCAAATGGAAAACCGGTCGGATTGCATGAATTTCTTTATCCTATCATGCAAGCTTACGACTCGGTTGCTCTGCATGCCGATGTCGAGTTAGGTGGAACTGACCAACGTTTCAACTTACTCATGGGTCGTGATTTACAAAGAGAGTTTGGCCAAGAGCCTCAAGTAGTCATGATGATGCCATTGTTAGAGGGTACCGATGGAGTTGAAAAAATGAGCAAGAGTCTCGGTAATTACATCGCGGTAAATGACTCACCCTTTGAAATGTTTGGTAAAATTATGTCAATTCCTGATTCTCTTATAAAAAAATATTTTATACTCCTCACCGATATCCCCATGGATACGATTCTTAAATGGGAAAGGGATTTTTCTAATAATCTTCTCCATCCTCGAGATTGGAAAATAACTCTCGCCAAAGAAATCGTCTCTATATATCATGGGTCAGCTCATTCCAACCAAGCTTTAGAAGACTTCGAACGGGCTTTTGCCAAAAAAGAAAGGCCCGAAGACGCTCAAATACTTACTTTTACTGATGATGACTTAAAAGATGAAAAAATCTGGGTTATTTCCTTGCTTCTTAAAACTGGCGTATCTCATTCAAAAAGTGAAATACGAAGATTAATCGAGCAGGGAGGAGTATATCTCGACAACCAGAGGATATCGGATCCAAATTCTGATATCCAAATTAAAGATGACCAGTTTCTTCGGGTTGGGAAAAAGCTCTTTTTCAAGATCAAAAAAAAATAAAATGAGAAATCTGCAAATTAGAAGCGAAAGATACTCATCTCTATTTATTGAAAGCATGGATGGATATATTTTTCTTAATCCCTTGTATTTATCTTATCTTCTCGTCACTCTATTAAATTCCTGATTTATAATGGCTACATTCATATATTTATAGAGGATAAATTTGCAACCAAAGCCAAGTTAGTATAAAATAGTAGGGATAGAACACCCGGTTGCTCAATGGTAATCCAATAGGGGTGGTGTTCTGTGAGTGGTTGGTTTTTTTGAACTTTACGTCGAAGACTGATCCTGTTTTTTACAGGAGAATGAAGGAATACAAACAAGAAAGAGTGGGTTTCCTGCCCACTCTTTCTTGTTTGTATGAAAGACAATATCTTATTATCGAATAAGAAAGGAATAGCATGCTGGGGGTTTATTATGAATAAAGATATTTTTTTTGCTATCGAACAAATTGAAAGAGCAAAGGGGATTCCGCGCGAGACCCTTAAACAAGCTATTGAAGCAGCTCTTCTGTCTGCCTACAAAAAAAATTTTAAGGGCCCCCACAAAGCAGTGGAAGTTATTCTTGATTCAAATACTGGGGAAGTCAAAGTTTATACCCATAAAGTAATCAATCCTGAAACTGGAGAAACGCTCGATATCGACGAATATGAAGTTCTATCCGGTCAAGGCACCAACCGCCTTGAATCAGGAGAAATAGTCCAAGTTGAGATTACCCCTAAAGATTTTGGGAGAATTGCTGCCCAAACTGCCAAACAGGTAATTATGCAGCGCATTCGAGAAGCTGAGAGAAGCTTGGTATATGATGAATTTTTAGAAAGAACCGAGGATATCGTAACTGGTGTCATTAATCGTAAAGAAGGAAAAAATATCATTGTCGATCTGGAAAAAATTGAATCTCTTCTTCCCTCCAATGAACAAATATCATCGGAGAATTACCGAATTGGGGCACGGATGAAATTTTATATAATTGAAGTTAAAAAAACCAGCCGAGGCCCCCGTATTGTTCTATCTCGATCTCACCCAGGCTTGGTAAAACGGTTATTTGAATTGGAAGTTCCTGAAGTACAAGAAGGTTTTGTCACCATCAAAGCCATAGCAAGAGAACCAGGAGCACGAACGAAAATTGCAGTCGAAAGCCGAGATGCCAAAGTTGATCCGGTTGGTTCTTGCATAGGAAATAAAGGATCGAGAGTCAAACATATAACTGATGAACTCCGAGGAGAAAAAATTGATATTATTCGTTGGAGTAACGATCCAAAAGTATTTATTTCAGACGCTTTGAGTCCAGCTCATGTTACCTTGGTCGAACTTGATCCTGGCTCCAATACGGCACTGGTGTATGTACCTGATGATCAACTGTCACTCGCCATTGGAAAAGAAGGGCAGAATGCCAGACTTTCTGCTCGTTTAACCGGGTGGAGAATTGATATAAAAAGCGATCGAGAAATTAGAGAGGCGCCTGGTCAATCATGAAAAAGAAGAAAATACCTTTACGGCTTTGCCTTTCTTGTCGCCTTCGGAAGGAGAAAAAATCATTGATTCGGATCGTTGCATCACCGACTGGTGAGATAGATATCGATTTAACTGGAAAAAAGCCCGGAAGAGGAGCCTATATATGTCCTAATGCTGAGTGCAATGCCCGTATAAATAGGCAACTCCTTTCTTTTGCCCTTAAGACTGAGGTGGTTCAGGAAGAGGTTACAGCTCTTCAGAGGGCAATTCAAAATCTAATTGAATCCTTGCCAAAGGAGGTTAAGCATGGCAAAAATTAGAATATATAAAGTAGCAGAACAACTTGGTATGCCAACTCATGAAGTGATGGATATATTAAAAGCTTTGGGATCTGATGTAAAAAACCATATGAGTAGTATTGATGAAGAGTATATTGAGCTTTTACAGGAAGAAAGGGAGTATCGGAAAAAAGAAGAAGAAAAAAACCGGAAAAGAAAAGAGCGAACCATTCAGCTTAAAGAGTCACCTCATTTGAAAGATATCGCGCGACTACTCGACATGCATTGGGAAGATATTGTTATTAAATTAGCTGATTGGAATGTGATTTTTGATTCAAAAAAACCTCTTCCACCACTCGTGGTTGAACGTTTAGCCCGTGAGAAAAATTGGGAAATCATCTGGGAAGATAGTTTACGGGAAAAAACCATTGAAGCTCTTCAAGGTGGCTTAGGTATTCGTCCTCCAATTGTGACCGTTTTAGGCCATGTCGATCACGGGAAAACCACTTTATTAGATGCTATTCGCCGTTCAAAAGTTGCCCAATCAGAATATGGTGGAATAACACAAAAAATCGGAGCCTATCAAATCGAAGTGAGCAATAAAAAGATTACTTTTGTTGATACACCTGGCCATGAAGCTTTTACCGCAATGAGAGCTCGGGGAGCTCAAGTCACTGATATCGCTATTTTGGTAGTAGCCGCTGATGATGGTGTAATGCCTCAAACTATTGAAGCTCTCCAACATGCTAAAGCTGCCGATGTATCTATTATTGTTGCCATTAACAAGATCGATAAATCCGGTGCAAATCCCGACCGAATTAAGCAACAACTCTCTGATTATGGACTAGTTCCAGAAGAATGGGGAGGAGATACAATTTTCGTGAATATATCAGCTCTACAGAAAAAAGGGATTAACGACCTTTTAGAAATGATCTTGCTCCAAGCAGAGTTACTGGAATTAAAAGCTCGTCATCAAGGTTACGCCACTGGAACGATTATTGAATCCCGATTAGATCGAGGGAAGGGACCGGTTGCTACGGTTATAGTAAAAGAAGGAACCCTAAAGATTGGTGACTTTTTTGTTGCCGGTGCCACCTGGGGAAAAGTTCGTTCCCTCTTCTCGGTAAATGGGAAAAAAGTTAAAGAAGCAATTCCTTCTATGCCAGTAGAAATTGTTGGCTTTTCTGAATTACCCCCAGCTGGAACTCAATATATGGTAATAGAAGATGAAAAAATTGCTCGCCTTATAGCAAACCAAAAACAACTGAAGGAGCGGGAAAAATCTTTAAAAGGATCAAGTGCTCAGATTACTTCTCTCGAAGAACTTCTTTCACCAGAAGAGGGGAAAAAGCGAGAGTTGAATATTATCCTTAAAGCTGATTTTCAAGGATCTCTTGACGCTATCGAAAAAGTTCTTTCCCAAATTGGAAGCGAAGAAGTAAGTATTAAGGTCCTTTCCAAGGGAGTTGGCAATATCAACGAAGCCGATGTCGTTTTAGCCGCAGCTTCAAATGGAATCGTTATTGGTTTTGATGTTAAACTTCCCTCTGAGGTATCAAAAAATGCCAAAAGAGAAGGAGTAGACGTCCGTCTTTATCGAATTATTTATGACGTCATTGACGATTTACAAAATGCTATTAAAGGAATGGCAACGCCTAAGCAATATCAAGAAAGCATCGGAAAAGCTGAAGTAAGAGCAGTTTTTAAAATACCAAAAACTGGAGTGATATCCGGTTCCTATGTCACCTCGGGAAAAATAGAAAGAAATGCTTTTGTACGAGTAATTCGCAAGGGTGAAATACTTGAAGAATCAGCAAAAATTGTCTCCTTAAAAAGGTTTAAAGAAGACGTCAAAGAGGTCTCTATGGGATATGAATGCGGAATTGGGCTTGATCGCTTCGAAGATTTTGAAGAGGGAGACATTTTAGAAGCCTATATCATACGAGAAGAATAATGAGAATCGGAGCCGGTCAGGTATTGCTTTCTATTCCTGAAAGCTTTTCGTTAAAAGATAAAAGAAGAATTATGAATTCTATCAAACAACGACTGAAAAACCGTTTTAATCTCTCGGTTATAGAAATAAATCCTGACATTGCCTGGAATCAAGGCCTTATTGGTTTTGCCTGCGTCGGCGAAGACGAAATGACGGTAAAACATATGATCGATCAGATTGGTCGTTTCATGGAAGATGACGGTCGATATGAAATAATTCAATTTAATATCCAAATCTATTGACTATTCAAAATTGACAACTGTTGAAAGGGGGTCTGGAAATGAAGAGTTATCGATCCCAACGTTTGGCTGAACTCATTAAAAGAGAAATTGCCACTATGGTTTTGTCCGATGCGGCAGATCCACGTATAAAGAGAATGACTATTACCCATGTCAGTATTACTCCAGATTTAAAAATAGCTAGAATTTTCGTCACCTTCCCTGGGAATAAAAATGAAGTTGAAGAAAGTTTTCAGGCTTTGTTAAAAGCAAGTCGATTTATTCGAAGTCATATCAGTCAAAATATTCGGATACGCTACATGCCAGAAATTGAATTTATATACGATACCAGCTTGGAAAAAGCTTATCAGGTTATAGACCTCATAAATCAAATAGGAAGAAAAAACGGGAGTTAAAGATGGAAATACAACATTTGCTTCAAACACTACCTCAGAAAAATCCCATCATCATCGCCTCTCATCAGAATATCGATGGTGATGGTTTGGGGTCGATGATATCACTGTATTTATTTCTCATTCAAAAAAAATTGAATCCAATAATGGTTTATGATAATACAATTCCTTATTTCTATCATTTTTTACCAAACTTAAAGGACATCTATCCCCTTGCTCACCCGAAGCTGAAAGAAATCTCTGAAGATACCGTATTTTTTGCTGTTGACTGCTCAAATCCTCAGCGACTGGGCCAACTGAATGATATTCGAGAAAAGTGTTCCTTGGTCGTTAACATTGATCATCATCCTGATAATTCCTCTTATGGAACCATTAACTATATTGATCCTCACTGCCCGTCAACAACTATTCTTATCTACCAATTAGCTAAAAAAAATGAAGTGAAGTTGGATGCATCACTTTCCATGTCAATTCTCACTGGACTAATTACCGATACCGGTGGATTTCAGTATGTAGAATTAAATCAGCAGCTTCTTGCCATTTTAGAAGATCTCATCAATCATGGGGCTTCGGTCGCAACGATTACACGTTATGCCTTTAAAAGTCGGCGATATTCAGCATTGAAATTATTAGGGATAGCCTTGAATCATTTTGTTTACGATTATCAGTTTCACTTTGGAACGACCTATCTTCTCCGAAGTGATTTTGAACTTTGCGGGGCCTCGGAAGAAGATACTGAAGGAATTGTCGATTATGGACTCTATGTTCCTGGGTCTCTCATATCAGTATTTATTCGGGAAGTTGACAATCAAACTTTTAAAGTTAGCCTCCGTTCCCAAGACGAAACCAACATTCTTCCTATTGCCCATGCTTTTGGTGGAGGAGGGCATTTAAAAGCAGCCGGTTTTAAAATTCAAGGAGATTTTAAAACTGTATACCAAAATCTGAAAGAACATATTCAGGGGTACCTTTCCTCACAATCGGGTACGCCCCATTCTGTATCTGTATAAAAACATGATTGGTGGAATAATCCTTGTATATAAACCGGTGGGAGTCGTTTCCCACCGGGTGGTAGAAACCATCCGTAAGGTACTTGGAGTAAAAGTCGGCCATGCCGGAACACTAGACCCTTTTGCCCGAGGACTTCTTCTCGTTTGTTGGGGGAAAGCAACTCGTTTTACTCCTTTTTTCCAAGAACTCCCAAAATCCTATCGGGCTTGGATGCGTTTTGGTATCTCTACCGATTCCTTTGATGTCCTCGGACAGATTAAAAATTTCTCCCTTCAACCGCTTGCCACTGATATTATTGAAAAAACGATTATTCCTTTTCAAGGAACGAGACAGCAAATCATTCCTTCTTTTTCGGCAACCAAATATCAAGGTCATCGGTTATATAAGTATGCTCGCCAGGGTAAATCAATTCCCGAATTAAAAAAGGAGATTACTATTTACCAGCTTCAAATCACCAATCTGCAACCTGGTTCATTTCCTGAAGCAGAAATGCTAATATCTTGTTCGTCTGGTACCTATATTCGAAGCATTGCCCATGAAATTGGAGAGGAGCTGGGTATAGGTGGATATGTGTATAGTTTACGTCGGGAAAACATTGGTAATTTCTCCTGGTCTGATAGTTTGGTGGTTTCTGATGTCTCTCTTCAACCGGATATGCTGATCCAAAAGTCGATTCCTGTAGATCAAGCTTTATACTGGATACCATCGATCTCTGTTCCAAAAGAGGAAGGATTAAGACTCCTTCAGGGGAGTTCAATCAATTGGCCTGATTCTCTATCATTGGAAACGAATCCATGGGTAAAAATATATTCACAAAATCTTTTTTTAGGTATGGCTCGTATCAATCAAGAAAAACGGCTTCTTCATCCCGAAATTATCGTCGAAGAAAGGAGTCGATATGTTATCTAAAAGTTATCCGAAAGATTACCTTGAATCTGTCGTTGCACTTGGCTTTTTTGATGGTATTCATTTAGGTCATCAAGCCGTTTTAAACCGGGCTGCTACCATTGCCGCAGAAAAAGAGAAACCATTACGAATTATAACTTTTTATCCCCATCCACGAAATTCCATTGGACATAACCATACTATAAAATATATAACCACCTACGCCGAGAAATACCAATGTTTTCAAAGTTTCTACCCAGGGTGTGAAGTTTATTTTCTCCGGTTTAACCGACAGCTTCGTCATACATCTTCTGAAAGTTTTCTCGATCGAATCAATCAGTGGTTTAGACCAATAGCTGTGATAACCGGCGAAAATTTTCGATTTGGATATAGAACCCAAGGAGATCAAATATTTCTCCAAAATTTTTTTAAAAAAAGGGGGGTTGAAACTGCCATTATTCCATCGATATCTCTTGACGGAGATGTGCTATCCAGCACCATGGTCCGCCAACTTATTGAAAAGGGCGATATTAAAAAAGTAAATAAGGTTTTAGGATATCCTTTTTCCATTCGGGGTCGAATTGTAAAAGGAAAACAAATTGGAAGTCAAATTGGTTTTCCGACTGCCAATTTGCTTCCGGTTTCTTCAAAAATAATGCCCCCACATGGTGTTTACTTCGGCTTCATGAATTGGAAAAAGGGAGAATATCCGGCTTTGATTTATATTGGAACCAAACCAACCGTCAGTCAAAATCAAAGAAGGGTTGTTGAAGTTCACATTAGCCATCAAATTTGCCAATCCCTTTACCAAGAAAGGATTACGGTACAACTTCAGCATTTTTGGCGTTTAGAAAAGCATTTTTTAACTATTGAAGCTCTTAAAGAACAAATAACCATAGATCAAGCCGCTTTTAACGCGTATTTACAGCATACTCAGGGTATGATAAACTAAATGTCGAATGTATAGAAATCGGAGGTGTAATATCAATTGGCCCTTACAAAAGAAAAGAAAAATGAGCTCATAGAACAATTTAAAAATCACGATGGAGACACTGGTTCTCCGGAAGTTCAAATTGCTTTGCTGACTGAAAGAATTCGTGAACTTACCGAGCACTTAAAAATCCATACCAAAGACTTTCATTCTCGTCGAGGTCTTTTTATGATGGTCGGTCAACGTCGAAGACTGTTGAATTATCTAAAAAAGTACCATGTTGACCGTTATTATTCGATTTTAGAAAAACTATCGTTACGAAAGTAAGAGGAAGGTGTTGAAAATAAACAGAACTGAAATTGAGTTTGGTGAAAACAATTGTATTATTGAAACAGGAAAGGTCGCCAAACAGGCTGGTGGAGCGGTTATGGTTCGATACGGAGATACGGAAGTTTTAGTAACCGCAACTGCATCTGAAGAACCACGGGAAGATATTGACTTTACCCCCCTTTTGGTCGATTATGAAGAACGTTTCTATGCTGCTGGAAAAATTCCAGGTGGATTTATAAAAAGGGAAGGGAGGCCAAGAAGCGATGCCATTCTGAATGGACGTTTGATTGATCGATCGATTCGACCACTTTTTCCTGAATTTTATCGAAATGATATTCAAGTTGTTACAACTGTCCTTTCGGTAGATGAAAAAAATACTCCGGAAGTACTTGGTTTGTTAGGTGCTTCCTTGGCTTTGGGAATTTCAGAAATACCCTTTGAAGGGCCAATCGGCGCTTGTCGGATCGGCTTGCTGGATCAAGATAATTTTATTATTAATCCCAGCTTGGAGCAACTTATTTCCAGCCGTTTGGATATGGTGATTGCTGGTTCGGAAGAAGGAATTACCATGATCGAAGCTGGAGCGAAAGAGGTTTCGGAAGCAGACGTCACTCAAGCTTTGAAAATAGGTTACAAATTTATTCTCAAAACCATTCAAACCCAGAAAGCAATCGTATCTCAATGGGGAAAACCGAAAAAAGAATTCGAAGTTCCCGCCTATTTTGCCGAAATCGAAGATTGGATCCGAAACAATTATCTAATAAAAATTGCCGATAAAATTGCCGCTTTTGATAAATCTGAACGTCAAAAAACTATCAATCTACTTTATAAACAAGCACTTGAAGAAGCCACTCAAACTTTTGAGAATCTCCAAGGGTTTTCATTGCTTTGGGAAAAAATTGTAAAAGAGAGCATCCAGGACCTTCTCTTTAAAAGTGGATTAAGACAGGATGGTAGACGTCCAAATGAAATTCGACCGATTGAGTGTGAAGTTGGGATTCTACCCCGAACCCACGGATCGGCTCTTTTTACCCGAGGACAAACCCAAGCTATGGCCATTACTACTTTAGGAGCCACCAGTGAAGGCCAGAAAGTTGATGGCCTACAGGATGAAGAAGCTCGGCGTTTTATGCTCCATTACAACTTTCCACCCTTTAGTACTGGTGAAGTGAAACCGATGAGAGGTCCAGGACGCCGGGAAATCGGACATGGCGCTTTGGCTGAAAGAGCACTGGAATATTTTATTCCACCTGAATCGGAGTTTCCTTATGCAATACGGATCGTCTCTGAAATTCTCGAATCGAATGGCTCATCGTCGATGGCGACCGTTTGCGGAGGAAGTCTTTCTTTGATGGATGCTGGTGTTCCGATTCGATCAGCTTGTGCTGGTCTGTCGATAGGTTTAATGAGAAACCAAGAAAACAACATTTTATTGAAAGATATTCTTGGTTCTGAAGATCATTATGGTGAGATGGATTTTAAGGTGGCCGGTAGCCGACAAGGAATCACTGCCATTCAACTCGATGTAAAAAACCGGGGGCTGAGCTGGGATCTTTTAAGTCAAGCACTTGAAGAAGCCAAATCTGGACGGTATCATATTCTGGAAATTATGGATCAAGCTATTCATGCACCGCGTGAAATCCTTTCTCCTTATGCCCCGAAAATCGGTATCATCGAAATTAATCCAGACCGAATCGGCTCCGTTATCGGACCGGGCGGGAAAATTATTAAAAAGATTGTCGATGAAACTGGAGCGATTATCGATATTCAAGATGACGGAAAGATTATCATTTTCTCCCGTAACGAAGAGGGGAAAGTTAAAGCAGTTGAAATGATTAAAAACATTACTCAAGAAGTCGAAATTGGAAAAACCTATTTGGGACGAGTGACAAAAACCACTGATTTTGGAGCCTTCGTTGAAATTTTTCCAGGAAGGGAAGGGCTCGTTCACATATCTCAATTAGCTCGGGAACGGGTTCGAAAAACCGAAGACGTGGTTAAAACTGGTGAAGATATCTTAGTCAAAGTTATCGGTATCGACTCTTTTGGGAAGGTGTCTCTCAGCCATAAAGATACGCTATCTGACTCTCCCACTCCCTCAAAAGATACCCAGCGCTCCAGAGAAAAACCTCATTTTCACTCAAAAAGAAATAAAGAATAGAAAGATTGAGTAACTAGTTATGCTTTCAAAAAAAAACAAGATACTCATTGACACTTTTTTAGTCATTTTTGGAGCATATGCTTTACTTGCTCTGCTATCCTACGATGTAGGCATCCTTGGTGAATATATTAAAAATTTTTTACTTTATGTGTTCGGTATCGGTGCCTATATTTTCCCATTTTATCTGTTTTACCTGAGTATAGAAATCTATACCTTTGAACATCCCGGTCGATTTCGAATCTGGAGTCGAATCGCCGGGATTACTCTTTGGTTTATTATCTTTCTTACTGTTAGCCAATGGCAAGCCGACCAAAATAACTTCACCTTGCAAAGCGGTGAGTTCGGTGGTTGGTTTGGAAAAGCTCTTTTTTCTTCTCTCATTTATTATTTAGGATCGTCTGGCCTCTTTCTCGTTCTTCTTTGTCTTTCTTTCTTTAGTACCTTCATCATTGGTGAAGGACGCTGGATAAGGGCTCTTTTTTCTACCGTCAAGAAGGGGTTAACTCTTTCTCCACGACCTAAAAAGAGTCATTACCCAGAAGAGGAGGAAACTCTTCCTCTTCAAAAAGAGAAGAAATCTCGTCTCTTTAAAAAGAAAATTCAACCGAAAGCCACTCCAACCTTAGAATCGCAAACAATAATTAAAGAGCCTCTTTTATCTGAAACAAAAAACCTTGAGGATGACGTCTTTAGGTTGGAAGAATTGGACATTGAGCCTCCAGCTGAGCCACTCCCTCAAATTGTTAACATTCCTCCGGTACCAGAAAAAACCGGAGGAACAGTTTCAAAAACGAAAAAAAAGAAGGGGAAAGAATGGATCCTCCCCTCAATGAACATTTTAAATGAATATCCCAACCGGGGAGATCGGGTTTCCCGAGAAGAAATCACTCTAGGGATTAAAAAGCTGGAACAAACCTTTCTCGAATTTAACGTTCCAGGGAAGGTAGTCAACGTCCGAATTGGACCGACCATAACCCGGTATGAATTCCAGCCGGCTCCTGGAATAAAAGTGAATAAGATCGTTGCTCTATCAAATGATATAGCTTTGGCTTTTGCTGCTGCGGCAGTTCGAATTGAAGCCCCCATACCAGGACGTTCAGCGGTTGGCATTGAAATTCCAAACGAGAGTAAAGAAATTGTGTCGATGAAAGAACTATTAGAAACCACCAACTTCTTAAAAGATACCTCGCCTCTATCCATTGTCGTCGGGAAAGACGTCATTGGAAGACCATTAATATGTGATTTACGCGACATGCCTCACCTTTTAATCGCGGGAGCAACTGGTTCGGGGAAAAGCGTTTGTATTAATGTAATTCTTGCCAGCCTTCTTTATAAAGCTGATCCCAACCAAGTTCGAATCGCAATGGTTGATCCCAAAAGGGTTGAGTTGTCAATTTATGCCGATCTTCCTCACCTTTGCGTACCGGTGATATCTGATGTAAGATGGGTGGTCAAGTTTTTAAAGTGGCTCTGTCGCGAGATGGATACCCGGTATAAAATGCTTTCCGATCTCTCCACTCGAAACATTGAAGAGTATAACAAAACCGTGGAAGATTACGAACGATTACCCTATGTGGTTGTCATTATCGACGAATTAGCCGATTTAATGATGACCGCTCCTTCCGATGTCGAATCCTATATCTGTCGTTTAGCGCAAATGGCTCGGGCGGTTGGCATCCATTTGGTAGTTGCGACACAGCGACCTTCGGTCGATGTCATTACCGGGCTTATTAAGGCGAATTTTCCTTCAAGAATTTCATTTGCTGTGTCTTCTCAAGCCGACTCAAAAACAATTCTTGATGGTCCAGGTGCAGAAAAGCTCTTAGGAAATGGAGACATGCTATTCTCTCCAGTGGGAGTGAATAAATCCATACGAGGTCAAGGAGCTTACGTCAGTACCGCTGAAACAAAAAAAATTGTTGAACATTGGTTAAACCAAGGTGGGGAAATAAATTATGCAATGGACTTTGTTCTTAAAGAAGAGGTTGCTGATACTTCTGACGATGAGGATGAGCTCTATCGAGAAGCGGTCTCAGTGGTCATAGAAAATGGAAAAGCTTCAACCTCTCTTTTACAAAGACGGCTGCGGATTGGTTTTAATCGTGCTGCCCGTCTAATTGAACGAATGGAGAGTGAAGGTTTAGTTGGTCCTTATGAAGGAAGTAAACCCAGAAAAGTAATCGTCAACAGAGGGGACGATATTTTATGAGCGAAGAAAAAATACTGGGAATTGGAAATCTTTTAAAAAGTAATCGGGAAAAACTTGGCTTGTCTTTAGATGATGTTGAACAGCAAACCTTTATCCATAAACGATATCTGAGGGCAATAGAAGAAGAACGGTGGGAAAGTCTTCCCGGGTTTTCTCATGCTTTTGGATATGTTAAAAACTATGGCAGGGTACTCAACCTGGATCAGGAAACTTTGAAGAGTGTTTTTCAGCAAAGTTACCCCAATCTCCCAAAAAAAGAACCTTCTCCTCGAAGTAAATATCGCGATTATACTCCTGAAAAAGCAGATCTTTTTAAAAAAATTCTCCTTTTCCTGATTATTGCTGCAGCAATTTTAACCTCACTCTATTTATCTATTGAATTTAGGAAAAATCGTGTTGACGCAGGTGACACTTTCTTGATAACTGAAGTAACTGAACAACCGGAGTTAACGCCTTCCTTAGTAGAATCAAGTCCGGAGTTAACACCGGCCTTAGTTCAGGTGTCCACACCAACACCAACTCCAGAATATCTATTACGGGTCAATTTACAGACCGAAGACGTCGCTTGGCTCCAAGTTACCACCAACGATAATCAAAAAGTATTCTCAGGAATTTTGATCCCACAAAAGGAATACCGGTTTCTTAGTAATTCACCTTTGATCATGTCTTGTTTAAATGGATCAAAGGTGAGAGTCCTTCTTAATGGAACTGAAGCTGGTTTCCTTGCCGAAAATGATCAAAGATCGGAAAGAACCTTTCGTCCATGAAGAGTTTCTCCTTCGTTTCACTCGGGTGCGATAAAAACCTGGTGGATTCCGAGGTGGTAATTGGAAAGCTTCTTTCTTCCGAATACACCAAGATAACCAGTCCAGAAGCGGCCGACTTAATAGTGATCAATACCTGCTGCTTTATTGATGAAGCAATCCAAGAAACTGAATTCTGGATCGACCGTCTCGTTCAGATAAAAAGAGATAATCCTGGGAAGACTCTTGTGGTTATGGGTTGTTATCCACAGCGTTATGGAAAGCAATTATCCTCAAAATACCCTGAAGTTGATTTTTGGATTGGTGTCAACGACTTTCCCTTTATTAATGAAATCCTCACTCAAAAAGCTCCAAACCAAGTATTCATTAATAAGCCTCTCTATCTTTATGATGAATCAACTGAACGACTTCTTTCAACTCCATCTCATTATGCCTATGTAAAAATTACCGAGGGTTGCAATCATCGCTGTAGTTACTGTGTCATTCCATCCATTCGTGGGAAACAGAGAAGTCGTCAGATCAATTCTATTCAAAAAGAAGCTCTCCAATTGGTTGATCAAGGCGTAAAAGAAATCATCCTCATCGGCCAAGATATTGGTCATTTTGGTTTAGATTGGTCAGGTAAGAAAGAACTTGCCAACCTCCTTCATGCTTTGGATCACTCTCTTCCTAATAGAACCTGGATTCGTCTTCTCTATCTTTCTCCGGACAGCATCGATAACCGGTTAATTGAAACCATAGCCGCTTCGGAGAAAATATGTAAATATTTAGACGTCCCCTTACAGCATGTTCATCCTTTGATTCTGCAAAATATGAACCGGTCATCAAACATAAAAAAAACTTTAGAAAATTTAAACACCCTTCGCCAGACAATACCTGATTTATTTCTTCGTACCACCATGATGGTTGGATTTCCTGGAGAAACTGATGCTATCTTTAATCAAATGGTGTCGGTGATAAAATCCTTTCGATTTGAACGATTAGGATGTTTTATTTATTCTCCACAATCCGGAACGCCTGCTTCGCAATTGACGTATCAAGTCGAAGACGAGATTAAACAAGCGCGTTACCAAAATATTATGAAAATACAGAAAAAAATAGCTAATGATTTTCATCGATCTTTAGTCGGAAAGACCTTGGAGGTAATTTTGGATCAAGGTCCTCTCCCCAAAAAACCATCAATCTTTTTGGGTCGTACCTATGGTGACGCTCCTGATGTCGATGGTCATATCAAGGTAAAAGTCAATAAGAATTCAAAAACCATACGGTCGGGTGATATTTTAAGAGTAACTGTCAGCAAGAGTACTGCCTACGATCTGGAGGGAATTTATTCATGAAATCGGCAATTCTCTGCATTGGAACCGAAATAACAACTGGGCTGGTAAAAGATCTCAACGCTCATTTTTTAGCTTTTAACCTTACAGCAGTTGGCCTTTTCCCCAAGTTGGTCCTGTTTGTACCCGATCATAAAGAGACAATTACCAAAACTTTACAATTTTTATTTAAGGATGAAGAAATTCAATCGATATTTATAACTGGTGGGTTAGGTCCGACCCAAGATGACCTGACTCGAGAAATATTAGCTGAATTTATAGGAAAAAAGTTATGTTTCGTACCCGAACAATGGGATAATATTATTCGATTTTACCAAAAGATTCGTCATACTCTTCCACCTGATAATAATAAAAAGCAGGCTTTTATCCCAGAAGGATCCCTTCTCTTAGAAAATCCCCTGGGAACCGCTCCTGGCTTTATTATCAGTTTTCAAGATAAAAAGATATATGTCATACCTGGAGTACCAAAAGAAACCCAGTACTTTTGGCCGATCATTAAGACCCATCTCCCCTCAAATGATAATCAGTTTTATCGAAGTGAGATGATAAAAGCTTGTGGAGTAGGGGAGTCGCTATTTGAAACCAAACTCCAGCCTATTT
>Ga0334886_1000914_pt1 | contig 39182 bp, 24 predicted proteins | sample GraSluR1_MG_9_FD_207232 | JGI IMG/M metagenome (GOLD analysis project Ga0334886, IMG submission 207232) | Sludge microbial communities from methane-producing bioreactor in Wageningen University, Netherlands - Granular Sludge_27_06-R1 | ecosystem: Engineered > Bioreactor > Anaerobic >... | reverse complement strand
CAGTGGAGTGATGTGCTGATTTAAGAAGCGCTTCTCTTTTTAGTGATACTTCCATTTCCAGTACAACCGGTGCATTGACAATAAAATCCCTTAGGGAATTAATTTTAAGCAGTTTATTTACTAATTCGTGGGTATATGTGAAACAGGGGTTGAACATTTTTTTTAAAACCTTAGAAATCTTTCATTTAATCTAAACTCTTTTATTTATCTAAACACATCAATCCATATATTTGACTACCTTCCTGACTACTATTTGTATTTTATATAATAAATATTTGACTACCTTCCCGACTACCTATTATATTTTTAGGGGTAGTTTCAGTATATGACATGAGTTTTTCAAACAATTGCTTGAAATATCAGATTTAGAGTAGGAATTTTTATTATAGCATTAATTATAACCACATTGTCCGTATACTCATCATGGGGTTTTCGAATGATAGATTTACATTCTGTAATGCTTTTCTGGAAGTTCCTGGTGACAATGGAAATTTCCGGTAATGTTTATAAAACGGTTATGAGTAACCACATCAACGTGCAACAGTGAGTTCCACACAGCAGGGCTCTAATTCCAGGGCTGCTCTTTTTATTAAATTCATATCTGGTTCTTTTTTTCCCTTAAGTATATAGTCCGGGACTGTTTGAGGTGGTAAAACTTTATATGTTTGGGGTGTTTGCAGAATTTTGAAATCCGGGCAGATGAAGGCTACTAGGGGGGTGATCCAAGTTTTCTTAGTGGAAATACCTCTTTCATTCAAAAAATCAATAAGATTCAATGTATTTCTCCTGATTTGAGTACCAGGATTCTTTTTAATTTCCATATATTGGCCATTTTTATAGTAAAACCATTGGTCGCCTTTTATACGGTAACGTCCACTGTAGTTTTTGGTTTCTATGACAAATATGCCAGTGGGTCCAATTACAACATGATCAATGTTACCTCTTTTTCCAGGTAAGTTCACATCGTTAAATACAAAGTAATTCTTAGGAAGGGTGTTTAAGTAATCTGAAACCAGTTTTTCACCTTCCAGTCCCTTATCCCAACTGTAACCTTTTTGTCTGCCTACTTCAATTAATGAATTCCCATAAACAGCCAGGAAACCTCCTATAAATACCAAAGCGAATAATAAATAGTTGAGAAATAGACCCGTGACCAGTCCTATGATGAAAATACCAATTCCTGCATAAATAAAAATATTGCCTTTTTCACGTGCGGTTTTGTATTGTGAAGCTTTTTTCTCAGTGAAAGTTGAACCATGGGCCATACTCTCCCTGACAGGTTCAAGAGCTTCTTCTTCAATACGATAATCTGCTTCAGTAACTGGTTCATCAATTACATCTGTTTGGGTGTATGAATCCTCTAAATTCTCAAAGTAGACCAGTTCCCTCCCACATTCACAGTGGGATAATTCCATGTCTGCTGCATCCTCTAAACTTTCTACTTCATAGTACTGATTGCATTCAAAACAAACTAAGTATGACATTTTCCCCACATTTTTATATATTATAACCCATAACCCGACCATCTTTGTAGATAATAACCGTTTCTGGCTTAATTATACTGCGAAGTTAATCAATCTTATAATCAGGAAAAGTGTGAATACCAGATACTTGTAACCAGTGAACATCCCGGAATTCTCGGGTTAGACCCACACGAAGGTAAACACGTTTCTTGTTTAAGTTACCAAGAAGCTTCCAACGGATTGATTGTATATTACCTTCTGTTATATCCTTCAAATTATTGCAATAATTCCTAAATCCACAATCAGTAATAGGCAAATTGTATGTAAAACCAGAAGCATCATTGAATGTGATTCTATACTCATATTTGTCATTATCCTTTAATCCATAATCAAAAAACAATATCCGATCAGCTTTAATAGTTCCCAGAGATCTTTCGCCTTCTCCCTTCCTTAGATAACGGTATTCATGGATAGGGGCTCCAAATATCTCATCAACAGCTGAGTAAAGATTCTCATTAAGGAAACTTTCACTTTCCTCTGGGGTTAAATTACGAACCAACTCTGGTTTCATACGGGGATTGATAATATAATCTTCAATATGAGGATATTGGGGGCGATTCCTCAATAAATTGAACTTAATTTGGGCAAATGGTTTAATAATAACATTGTTGTTTTCATCGAACAGATGGCGTTCTCTGATACCAGATGGTAGTGTAGGGCGAATAGGAGTTCCTTTATAATCTAAACCAAATATACAAACTCGATCACCACCCATACGGCTTAGATCAGTGATTGTTATAATTTTTTCCCCAATTTTATCTTTCTTAATTGGGGGATATGTTTTATCTTTAATTGATTCATGAGCTTGAGGAGAAGGTTTTATTTCACAATGAGATGCTGATGTAGATGTCCTGATAAGTGGAATGGTTTCTGGGGTGATTTTTTGGGTATAAGTATACCATGTTTGCGTAGTTGTTCCAGCATTTTTGATTAATGATTCATCAACCTTTTTTTTATCCAATAGATCTTTAATTTTACTGTTGTCCACTGAAAGAACTGATTCCCATAATCCTAAAGGTTTTAAAATTAATTTCAGAATTTTTTCATCCCATTGGACCCTTTCACGGCTGACACGGTAAACCTTAACATTTCCAGCCTGAATTTCATTGGTTTCATCTTCTTCAAATAACTTAAATAATGATTCCCTGAGTAATTGTCTTTTTTTCTCCAATTGGTTAATTTTCTCTTTAACTTCATAATATTCCCTGGCCATATCCTCTGGATCTTCAGGGATAACATCCAGAATATCTTTACTCACAGGTGAACCACCTCCACATTAGGCCAGTTTTCCTGGAGGTAGTTGGCTACAATTCCACGATGACATTGGCTGGCCAGTTTTTCGCTGCATAAGAATACAGTCGGTTTTTTGAAAAAATTAGGGTCTAGTTTATCTAAAACTTTTCGTTTTTCAAGTAATTTGAGATATTCAACTGTGTAAAGCTCCCATTGAGATACCATTTTCCTTAATTCCTTGGTTGGAGCTAGATAATCAAAATAGTAATAGTCAATATTGGCTATTTTTTTTAAAAAATATTTCAGGTCTTTCATTTTGGTGAAACCTGCAAGTTGGGATTTGTTGTTAAGCCTAATGTCCACTAACTGTTCAATCTGGTTATCTTGGAGGATGTTGAAGAACTCCTCTGCACTTTTTTGGGTGAAACCAATGGTGTATATCTTCATTTTCATCAGATTAAGGTGGATTGTCTGTCCTGAACTTCTTCTGTTGTTCCGTCCCCTCTAATATGGGTGACATCATATCTTTTTTTAATCAGGGTAGGGGTAATAAGTTTGTGGCGGTGGCATCGATGAGGGTTTTCTTCACTACACATCAAAACGGTTCTTTTATCTTCAATAATATCTTCTAAATTCTTAATTCCCTCTTTATATTTCTCATCCATCTCCAACAATTGGTAAATTACCTTGTCATCTTTGTAGTAAGATTTATTTGAGGGTCGTCCACCAATCTTATTACCGAGATAAAAATAGCTTATTCCTTTAGATTCTAGACTTTTTTTGATATCATTCTTGTTGAAATGGGGTGAGAATTTACTATAAGGTGCACTTCTAACATCCACCAATTTTTTTATACCTTTAACTTCTAAGAGTTTCAGGAAATCTTTTAATGAGTGATTGCTGTGACCAATTGTGTATAATTTTGATTTAACTTTTTTAGGCATTAGTCTCACCAAGACCTTAATTACCACTTTTCATTACAGTCATTAATACCAACAATATTGTCGATAAGTTAATATGTTTATGGATATATATGAATAGTGTGATCTTATCCACATCTAATGACACTAATCGATTTTTAATATTTTAGTGAGGGATGTATCAAGCAAATATTGGGGGTATTATCCTGGAAAACAGAATATTTCCATCATGGGATGAAATAGAAAAATTTGATGAACCTTTAAGTGAAGGAGAATGTACATTCACACGATATTTAGATAAGAACTTACCTGAATATTGGAAAATATATTTGCGACCTTTTTTTAATGGATCTCATCCCGATATTGTTCTTTTGAACCCTGAAGGAGGGCTAATGATCTATAAGATCATTGATGGATCACACCTTAGTAGCACTCCAGAGGCCAATAAAAAGCAACTGGATTACTACAAGTACAAAATAATCAAAGAATTAATACCTCAAATTAGTGGTACTTTAGATCAAGGAAAAAGTAGTTTAGCGATTTTTAAAACTGGCATATACCTTCATCATCTTGAAGGATCTGAGGCGCAGAACCAATATGAAGGTATTGATTATTTAACTGTAATTGGTTTTGACGATTTAATAAAAGATAATATTAATCTAATTGTTCCTTATGCTAACAATCAGAAAAACAAATTAATGGACCCAAAATGGGGGAAAGAATTAGAAAAATGGTTGCATCCTGGATATCATAATGATCGAAGAACTGGTATTGAACTTTCAGATCAACAAAAAAAATATATTAATCCACAACCAGGCCATCATCGACTTAGGGGATTAGCAGGTAGTGGAAAATCACTTGTATTAGCTCATCGCGCAGCTAAGCTGGCTAATGAAAACAATAAAGTTCTTGTCATTACTTTTACCACTGATTTATGGTATTTCATTGTCAAAATGGTTGAAGATAGTCCTTATAACTTCAATTGGTCTAATATAACATTCAGACATTTCCATGGATTTTGTTATGATCTTATTAATGAGTTTTTACTCCCACAACCTAAAATCAAGGAAGTAATTCCAATATTAGAGAAGGCATTGGAAGATAAAAATCTCGATAAATTCAAATTTGATGCCATACTCATTGATGAAGGACAGGATTACAAATGGGAATGTTACAACTTTTTGTCTGGTTTTTTGACTGAACGCAACGAACTTTTACTTGTCTGTGATAAAAAACAAAACGTTTATGATCGTGAATTAAGTTGGATAGATGGAAAAATGGAAAATGTACAGTTTAGAGGACCATGGCCAGAATTGAAGACCATATATCGTCTACCCAAAGAAATAGCTGAGATTTCCAATAAATTCAGTGAAAAATATGAATTAGCCAAATCAGTTGAATTTGATTATGCTCAGTCGACTCTTTCTAGCGATAAAGAATCTTTTTTCCGATGGAGAAATATTGATAATGCTAACTGGCTTTTAGATGTATATGAAGCATATCAAACTTTCAACAAGCAGCAAATTGATGTAAAGAGAGTTAGACCATCAGAAATTGTTTTACTTCTCCCGAAAAAACAAATGGCAAAAGAAGTTGCTGAATTCTTTAAAGGGCATGGGATCCCAACTAACCATATACTTCTAACTGAAAATTTCAGGAAAGATGATGGCACAATAAGGCGTTACAAAAAAATTCCTTACATTGATGATGAACGTCTTAAAATAAGTACAATTCATAAATTTAAAGGCTGGGAATCTCCTAATGTTATTTTTGTCATTCCTGACCATTGGAGTGGTGGTGAAAAAAACCTTGATTTGGTGATTTACACAGCCATGACCCGAACACTTCAGAATTTGATTGTTTTAAACTGCAATGAAAGATATTGGGAATTTGGGGAGACATTAGAAAGTGATGTTGACAATGTGGAAATTGAACCTGAGTTACAAGTTTTTGATTCTTATGAACTTGAACAATGGATAGAAACACTTCCATTTCCACTAGCTTCTATTCTTTGGGCTAGTTTTAGTAGTTTCAACCATGAACATAAAGTGGATTACTTACTGGACTTCTTTGAAGCTTGCTCTGAGTTTGTGTTTTTGCTGCTTTTAAGTGGTCTGGAATCTAAAAAACTTGCTATCCATAACGAAATTTCTAATATATTCAAAAAACAAGAGGAATTCTCGAAAGAGTGGCTTGAAAAACCTTCATTTGGAACTTGGAATAGTTTAGGATATGACACCGCTAATTTAGTTAGAAACCTCCTTAATGATAGACGCACTAAAAATAATCTTTTAAAAAATTTTGGTAGAGTTGAAAATAACTTTTTAGAAAGTTTTTCGAGTCATGATTTGCAAATGATCTTTAAGAAGATTTCAAATTTGCGTAATGACTGGAAACACTCAGTGAGTCATGTATCAGAAGAAGAATACATTGAACGTTTCAAAATTCTCCAAGATTACCTGTATAACATTTATAAGATAATTGGAGACTCTTTTAAGAAAACTAAATTGGTATTACCACTAGAAAACAGGACCATCGATGGAGTTAATCATTATAAAGTAAAACGTTACATGACCAGCAGACCTCCTTTCCGCCAAATTGAAATACAAAGCAAGTCATTAATGGATAACAATAGAATTTACTTGACTACGGATAATAAAAAGACAAATTTAGAGTTATTGCCTTTGATAATTGACATTGAAAATTCCTGTTATTTCTACAATGGTAAAGACTTTAAGACTGGAATGGCCAGGTACTGTTCTTACCACAACAACAAGGAACCAGAAATGTTATTGCCTATGGATCGTTTGTCACCATTTTTAGCTCTTATCTCTGGAGGTCTATAAATGGATTATGATGAAATTAAACCAAATATGGTCACCAAGGAATTGAAGCGGAAATATGGTTCAAGTATTATTAATTCTGTTTTCCTTGATTTGAGTATTCAAGTAAATTTTAATGATATGGATACTGCTCGAAAATTATTTGACGATCTTTATGATAAGGGTGGTTCTGATATACAGCTTAATTATTATAATCAGTCTCCGAATGTCTATGTTAAAAAGGATTTCATGATTAAGTATCTTTTCAAACCAATCAAGGCCAAATAACATTCTATCTAGAAGTGTATTATATGTGTTTTCAAGCCATTGCAGAGATATTGGGATCAGCTGTAGGAATATTTATTATAGCCATAGTCGGAGTTTTTATTCTAATTTTTGCGGGAATCCTAATTTTTGATTTATTTATGTTTCTTGTTTCAATTCTAGTATGGGTCCTGGTTAATCCTATAATTTGGGTAGTAATTCTAATATTGATAGTTGTAGGTGTTTTAATTTTATTAAAATAAACACAATTATCATTGAAATCAAAATCTTTGTTTGATCTATACTCCGGTTGATACACTATTTCGAATAAATAATCATTTATAGGAAAACAATCGAAATACTATTATAAGAGAATAGGCGTGATATAAGTGGAAGATATAGAATTTAAAGATTTTTATGATGTATTAAGAGAAAACCTTGATAATTACGATGGAGATTACCAAGATTTTATTAATTATGGTCCTGATCTATTCAAATTATTAACTGATGTTCTGAATGAAAATGAAGTAACTGCGGATATACGTCTCAAAATTAGTGCAGCTATTGCTTATTATGTTGTGCCCTTTGATATAATTCCAGAAACTATCTATGGCCCTGATGGGTATATTGATGACATTTTTGTTTGTTTATACGTATTAAAAGAAATTGAAGAGATGATGGGATTTGAATTTCTCGAAGAATTATGGGAATCTGATACTGACCTCCGGTTAGCTTTGGATGAATGCTATGACAAATCTAAAGATGTAATTGATGACAAAAAAGAAGCTATCCTTAAATATGTGGGATTAATCTGATAATTATCTAATTTCTAATATTTCATAAATACCGTTTTTAACCTTTTCATAGAAAAGATACTCATCATAACTTAAATTCTGTGCATCTAAATTTTTTCCTTCGAAAATTATTGTCTTAATCACATTTTTAAGTTTTCTGCCCGTCGTTCTATGAATGGTTCTGATTTTTTCAATTTCATCAGAGATTAAATTACAGTTATCCTGAATTATGCTCTCATCAAGAATTTTACCAATATAATACAAATCTTTTGGATCTTCAGGACCTATAACTTTACCTTTAGCCCAGTTAAGCACAGTCTGATAATGCTTTTCACCTCCAAAATCCACATATACGTTATATAAATCCCTATATTTCATTCCGGTGTCTTTAATAAACAGCATTAAACGTTCTTTCCAGAATTCTATTATCTCTTTATCAATACTTGACTCTAAATCGTATATTTCTATGATTAACTGCAATAACGTTTTTTTCTCATCATTATCAAGTACTATGACAAAATTTCCGGCTTTCAGATCTTTAGGACTTCCTTCTTCAATTTTACCTCCAATATTTTTTAAAAAGAAATAGGTTTTTTCAACAGGCAATGATTTTACATATTTACGTCCATTTTCGATATTTAGCAATGAAAATTCAATACTTTCAGAAGAATCATGTTTATATGTGGTTTTTTTATCTTCAGCATTAATATTTTTAATCATTCTTCCTAAATTATCAAGATCTTCTTCATATTCTGATGATTCAGTCGTAATTAATTTTTTAATTTTATCAAAAGAGTGAAGTGGAGTTTCATCTGCAATTGGTTCAACTTCAACTTCTAAATTCTCTAATCTCCCATTATAATCTCTAAATAAACTATCATTTTGAGGTATTCCAACATATTCATAAATCTCTTTAAAATAGTTCATTGAAATAATTTCTTCAGTAACTGAATATTCTGAAACCAATTTAATCTGATCCTTGATACGATTAAAATTATAACCATTATAAGCAAGGACTAAAATCTTTTTATAAGGCCTTAAAAGTTCAGAGAAATATCTAACTGGCAAAGGTCCAGGTAGAAGCAGGCTGTAGTTTGACCGGTCAAAATTGGACTTATTCAACCAACCAATATGTCTAACTTCAACATTATCAATATAAAATCTTTCTAGATCTGCTCTAAGAACAGATGCTTCAGAATTAGAGTAAGCACCGATCATTAAAGTGTGTTCTTTACTAAAGAAATCATTTTTATTCTGGGCTATTTCAATTATTTTGTAATCCTTGCCAATACGATTATATGAACTATCTTCCCCAAAACGTTTACACTTGCTTATCTCAGAATAAATGTTATCTATTTGAGTAATATACTCACTTAAAACAAGCTGATTAAAACTAGTTTCTTTAGAAAGTCTATTTAAAAACATTTCTAAAAATTGAGGAATATTATAAAAACTCCATCCAATTTCATAATCACCATATCTTATTTTATATTTAGAAGGGCTGATTATAAGGTCTTGTAATGAATATAATATTCCTAGAGAACGGTAGTATAATTTTTTATTACGTATAGAATCTTCTTCAACTTTTTTTAAGAGATTTTTAGCTTCTAAAAAATAAGAGTCAATATTTCCAGACTCTATTAATGGTTCAAAGATGCTAATATCGGTGTCATCACTATAAAAATAAGGTCTGTCAATATTGTATCTTTCAATTATTTTACCTGCATTGGGATCAACGCTATCATAATAATTTGATGCATGTTCTGCAATACCGTTGTTGTTAGTTAAAACACCGGTACTGAATGGAATAACAAATGAATCCGTTTTTTCTCGAATATAGTTGATAAATGGCGAACTAGGATTAGAAAAATGGAATATAAAATTAATATCTTCATCCATATAATCTCTTAGCCAATTAATGAATTGTTTACTGGTATATTTTGAGTTAACATATCGATCCACATTTTCAAAGATAATACATCCTATATCGAATCTCATTTCTTGTTTAAACTTAGTTTTATTATCCAATAATATGTTATTGACATTATCAACTATTTTACTGCCATTATCTGCGTATAATAATATTTTTGGCCTATTAGTAGTAACAAAATTCTGTTTTAAATAATCAACATGTCTCTTTCGGTATCTCCTACTTGCCAAGGGCATTTTAATTTTAGCTTCTATTTTATCCTTGTAAACGTATCCTATTGGTATATCATAGAAAAGGTATTCTCCATCCCAATTTAACATATAGTAATAAAGATTATGTAATTCTCTGGGACTTTTCTTTTCAAGACCTCGCGTATTGGAAGTAAAAACAAGAGTACTCTTTTTCCGTAAATATGAGGAAGTATAAGCGATTAAAGGCAGTGGCCTAAGAATGTTATCGGGAAAGGTTATTATTATATTTTTTTGGCCAACAGTATTTACAAAGGTATTTAAAAAGAATTTAGTTAATGGACTAATGTTTTCTGATAATTCGGTATTGTAGTAGTAATCATCAGCATCTTTACAATCAGGATTATACGTATTTATTTCATGTACTTTTTCAATCCATTTTTCCATTTTTTCCTCCCCTTAAATTAATCCCAGAAACCTTTTAGATACCTCTTTTTCCCTATTAAAACATCCCGGTCTAAATTTTGGTTAAATTCAGAGCAAACATACTCTGGTAAGTACAAACATGAAAAACAGGAGCCAGTCTCATGAATACATGTAGGGTCAAAAACGCAATCTTTGACTTCTAATTTAGCATCCCTAAACCAATCAAAAATAGAATTCTCAAATACAAATGCGAATCCTCCTATGTTAATATTAGATGTGGAATAAATCAAAAAAGAAGCTGTATTAACAAACAGAAGTTCACTACACGAATCTGAATCCAATCCTGTGTACAATGAAGATCTTCGTATTAATACATGTGCAAAAGTGTGAAGTAATGTTTTAAGTTCTTCATATTCTTGAGTATTTTCATTAATATGGAACAATGCATCCAAAGCTTCTTCATCATTATTTACATGTTCAATATTCAACAATTTATTATCTATTAACCAATTCACGACTTTCACTTTATCTAAATCAAAAATAATTCCTTCTGTTTCAAAGGGATATGAATAAGTCTTAAAAGTCTCTCTATTTCGATCTTTCCAGAGAGGTTCAAAGTGAGGAACAAAACCAGCTTCATAAAACCTGTTAATTCCCCTGTTAATACCTATGGCTGATGAAATTAATCGAATATCAGAGATATAACTAATATTATCAATACCAAAGGAGTTTTTCAAAGAATTATAATCCTTTTCTAGTTTATTAGCCTTTTTTTCATCAATTGATATTATATAATCATTAAAATGTGTAACATTAGATTGATCATCAGAAAAAATTCCTTTTAAAACTAAATAATCATTAATGTCTTCAAGTGGGAAATCTTTAAACTCGATTTTTAATTTTTCAATTTCCTGAATCATTTCATCAATTAAAGTTATAAATTCTGGATTGATCATTCCACTGTCAATTAGTTCCTCTAAATTGGGGTCGTTTTTAAATTTAAGATAAAGATCTATTTTTTTTAAATCAACTTTACCATCTGAAGCAATATCCTGAAAAATTGACTCAAATCGGTTAAGGTGTATTCCTAACATTATATAATCTAAATAGTCCAACAATTCATTGTATTTTAATTTAGGAACATCAACTACTGTAGTTACCACAGAACTGAAAACTGAACTTTCCATAACAACAAGGGGTTTAAAATTTTTATATGGCTCGTCACAAATTTTGTTTCCATAAACTTTGTGATTACATGAGTATCTCAAAATATCAAAAGGTTTTTCCCCTTTCTTTTGACATTCAGTGCAAACTACTTTCCAAGTCATAGGTGCATCAATATCAGTCCTGATCAATTTCCAATGTTCTTTTCCATGTTCCTTACAATAGTAGCGTAAAGGTTCAATATTACCACACTGCTCACAATATTTAACAAGTGAAGATTGCTGGTATTTGCCTTCGCAATTGGGTTTTCGGCACTTCTCAGGATTGAATTTTTCCCATTCTTTATTGTTATCAAAAATCCTTAAGTCTCCACACGTATTGCAGAAAAAAGTTCGAGGATATATACTATAATGGCCTGAATTTTCCTTTATTTTATCTAAAACTAGTTTATAACGCATTATTTCCAGATTTTTTATATCAGACTTGGAGAGTTTATAATAATTCAATTTATAATTATCGATTCTTTGATTATATCGGGTAAAAATTTCTTTAAACAATTTATTTTTTAAACGTCCTTCGTTTCTTATGGTTAAATTTAAATCATTAGTATCTGCAGCAATCCAATCTACTTTATGGGCAATTTTACTTCTTACAAAAATCAAGTTATCAACAATATTAAACAAAGAGCTGTAGGCAGAAAAACTATGTTTTTGATCAAACATTTTAATTCCCCCTCCGACGTGCTATAAAATTAAAATCATTGAAATTGGGTGAAATAACGATTTCGTCTTGAATTCCTCGCATTCCATATTGAGTTTTATAATATTTGTTATCATTGTCCTTTAGGGCGTTAGGGAAGAAATATGTTTCATTTCCACCGTATTTCTGTAAAACTTCTATTCGTTCTATAACTTCTTTTTTAATTTGTTTTTCAAAGTATTCAGAACCTAACATATCTGAACTTGAGATGTACGCTTTTTTAATGAACTTAATTAGACTATTAACATTTTTAGGTTCTGAAAAAACTTCTAAAAACTGTGGAACATTATAAATTGGGCGTTCTAATTCATTTGATAGATAATTTAGAATACTTGCTGTGAAAATAGAGGTAAATGTTTGTTTGAACCCTAACTTTGCCCATCTAGAAAGTGGAACATTTTCCACTTTATGTTCTAAAATATTGTGATATTCATTAAAATTTTGATAAAAACTTAAATCTCGAGTTAGATAAGAACTGAAACTTAAAAGAACTAAACCAGGGTATTTTCGACCAACTCTGCTTAAAGCTTGGATATATTCTGCAGTGCTGCGGGGCATACCATCAAAAAGCATTATGTTCCATTCGTCAATGTCAACTCCATGAGAAACTATACTTGTAGCATTAACCGCTAATAATTTTTTTTCTTTGCTTGGATCTTCATAAAAGTGGTTAACTGTGTTAATAGCATTTTTAATGTACTCTAAGTCATTGTCTCCAGTTAACGGAACGGATTCAATATAATAAAGGTCTGGTTTGGAATTGACGTAATCATCAAAAAAGAAATTAGTTGCATGAACATCCGATTTTTTGTTATGATATGTCAATAATTTTTTATACGATTGAATAATTCTAGACAATTCTTTTTCCTTAAAATCATGTTCCTGAGAAAATTCAGACAGATTATCCTCAACATTTTTAATAAATTCAGAAATATATCTCATTGCAAATAACAAAACGCTACGATTATCCTTAGTATTTGATTTTAAGCCAATTATTTGTCTTTGTACAATTTGTATATCATTTTCTTTAACATATTCAAAAAAGAAATCAGTGCCATCATCATCTTTTAATTTACAAGGAAAAATCCTAATATCTTTATGATACAAGTGTTCGATTTGTATTTTAGCACCCGTTACTGTGGCAGTCATGGCAATATTTTTGAATCTTTCACCGGAAAATTCGTTGATCATAGCCTCAAATAATGATTCAAAATGGGAATCAATGGTTCCGAAACCTTCTTTTATTAAGTGCATTTCGTCTTGAATGATTAAAGTTGGATTGGTATTAAAGGAAACATTTACATGAGAACCAAATTCACCACAACGGTCTCTTGGACCTTTTTCATAAACACATGCATCGTTACGAGGTATGAACCCATGGCCTTGAGGACATTCATCAATTTTCCCACCCAATAGGTTTTTAAACCTTCGATTAGTTGCTATTCCTGCTAACTTATCAACAGTAGATATAATAAATGTAGGGATTACTCGATATATCTCATCATCACTAAATAAAAGCCTGTAACTCCTTCCACAATCTTTGCATTTGTGTAAAACGATTGAAGATTCTGATTCAACATCTAAAATAATATTTCCTTTACATATAGGGCAAACATCAATGATTTTACCGTTAATTTCTTCATTCTTTTTTTTAGCCTTTTTAATGGATTCTACTATTTTTCGGTTTGAGTTAGGGAATTCATCACTTTCGCCTACAAAGTAAGCTATGGAGAAAGGTTCTCCTCCGAGATTTTCTTTTAGGCGAATTTCTTCTGCCCAAATAAATAAGTTAGCTATTCTCTGCAATTGTTGGATTGATAACATTCGCAGTGGAAATTTAGTCAGAGCAGTTACACCAAATTCTTTTCCTGTGATCCTATCAAAAAAGGCGGAAAAAACGACTATTCCAAAATAAGCTTCAGATTTTCCCCCACCAGTCATTACATGAAGCAGTTCACAAGTATCTCTTTCTATTGATTTATCTACAATCTCCGGAATTAAAGAAACTATGAAAACTATTTGGAAGATTCTCCAAGATTTATATTTTTTGGAATTTAATAAAAATGATTCATTCATTAATTTAAATGCTTGGAATGCTTTTTCATCTGATTTTAATAGTTTAATACCTTGATTGAACCTTGTTTGCATTTCAGAGAAATCATTTAGGGATTTCTTGTAATCAGAATCACTTGATAATGTTGATTGTTTACATTTTTCATAATGCTTTAACATTAAATCATGAAGATGTTCTAATTCTTCTATGCTCTCTTCTTTAGATAATACCTCAAACCCCAAATCTACCCCTACTATTAGTGATTTAGGAACAATTTTCGGTTGTTCGAATTCAGCGTAACTTTCTGTTAAAATTTTATTCTGTGATTTTAATAAATCGGCGTGACAATTCAAACATCTCAAATCACTTTGATAAGATTCCAGCTTGTTTTCGTAAGAATAATTATAATTAAATGGAAGTATCTCATTATTATTTAGTGATATTTCTAATTGACAGTTAAATAGGAAAGTTTCATATCTAGAATTCTCTTTAGTCTCATTAACCATTCCCACTTCAATTAAATTTAGATCTTTGTTATTTTGAGTGAATTTTTCTTTTTCAACATAAATTTTACATTCCCAATTGAGATTAGGTTCTGTTTTTTTATCCTTTAAAACTTCAATAGCTTTCTGAAATTTTTCTTCAGATTCTAAAGATTCAAAGGGGATTTCAACACCTAATCCATAAAATTCAGGTTCATCTTTAATTTCAGAAATAATATTTTCAAAATCTAAGAATTGTTCATTATTCTCAAGAGCCAGGGATAAAGGTTTGAATTCTAAATCTTTCCTCACCCAAATATGAGCAAGAGGAATTGAATCAGATTTTTCGTAATTATCCAAATCTAAATATTCAATTTGTTCTTCATAAGTGGGATAAACCCTGTAATAAACAGATAAAGTAGGTATAACAGTTATATTGTCTTTTATTTCTTTTAGTAAAAATTTTAGTGATAAACTGTTGTTTTTTACATCTGACTTATTGTTGGAAGTTATTTGTTTATCCTCAATAACATCCGCTAAAGTACCAATAAAAATAGATTTAGATGGTTTATCAAAACTTTCAAATCTTTCAAATTTTTCGTGATGGCCTTTTAGTTTATCTAAAACATCATTTGCCAAAATATTAGCAAAGTTACTATATTGAGTTGCTTTTATTTCCAAATTCATCCCTCTTAATACAGGAAAAACATTATATGAAATTTGTAAATGTTATTAAATTATTAACAATTCAATGCATCAGACAATTTACTTCGTTGGAAAGAATATTTTTATTAAGGATCAACTTATTAATAAAATTTAAGATTCATATTATTAGTGTGGGGATATCAATGGGAGAAAACAAAGAAATTTCTAAAGCTCCTACTTCCTTACTGGATCAGATTCTAGATGAAACCTTCCAGAAACTGGAAAATAGGGAAGATTTTGATCCTGAATTATTATTAGAACTCCTTAAACTCGCCTCTGAAGGATCACTTCAAAATGATAAAATATTGACTTCTATTTTAAAAGGTGATCTCCCATGAGGATACAAGAACTGGAGGTCTGTAACTTCCGTGGGATAAAAAAGTTGAAGCTGGACCCGAACGGCCGCAACTTCTTAATATCTGGACCTAATGGTTCAGGTAAAAGTGCCATTGTAGATGCAGTGGACTTCCTATTAACTGGACAAGTATCCAGGATGACCGGACCTGGAACCAAAGACATTAAACTAAAAGAACACGCACCCCATGTGATGGCAGAGGCAAAGGATTGTTGGGTCAAAGCCACAATTACACTACCTGACGTTTCTGAACCCGTGAAAATAAAGCGTGTTATGGACAAGCCACGGAACTTAGTCAGTGACGATGCATATAGTGATGTTTTGGAGCCAATCCAAGAATTGGCCAGTAGGGGACAACACGTTTTAACACGACGTGAAATTCTTAATTATGTCACCGCTGATGCAGGGACAAGGGCTAAACAGATACAAAACTTGTTAAAAATTAGTGAAGTGGAAACTACACGCAAGAAACTACGAAAAGTTCAAAATTCACTGAAAAAAGATTTCCAAAACGCTGAAGCTAATCTCAACAATAGCAAAGCCCATATAAAAGGCACCGTAGATGTTGAATCTTTCGATGAAGATGATATTTTAAACTTTGTAAACGAAAACAGGGATATACTTGGTGGTGAGTCTCTAACTAATCTCAATTCAGCAAATATTAAAGAAGGCGTCAAATCCCCGACAATGCTGGCTGATGATAATATTAATCTGGAATTACTGGAGAAAGATTTGGAAAAACTCCAAAGTACTGATTTTAAAGAAGAAATGGAACCTATACAAGGTGAGTATAAAAAATTACATGTTAAATTAATGTCCGATGATACTTCACCAAAGGATCGGCTTCAATTGACACAGTTAGGTTTGAAGTTGACTGGTGATAGCTGTCCCTTGTGTGACACTCCCTGGGACCCAGACCAGCTGCAAAGTCACTTGAAAGATAAACTGGAACACCTTAAAGAGGTTGAAAGTGACCTGAAAAGGATGAATAAACTGTCAAGTGAACTATCTGAAGCATTCAAAAGTAAACTATCCATTCTGGTTGAAGTGATTAATGCAAGTTCCGTGTTAGGATTAGGTCAAGAAGCAGAACTTCTAAATGTTTACAAGGAGGATCTTGTAAGGATCGATAATGCACTGGATAGGGATGATTATGGTGGAGAATCAATCCCCACATGCAATGCTATGGAAGAAGTGGGAAATAAAATATTAGAGGTGGCAGTAGATAGATACGGTTCACCATCTCCAGAGCAAACTGCCTGGGATAAACTGAACCGTTTAGAAGAGAACCTCAAATATTATGAGGAAAACCTCACTGAATACGAAAAAACTAAGGTTGCATTTAATAATGCTCAAATTCTTCATGAATCGTTCATTGAATCAAGGAATCATGTTCTGGACGGTTTATATAATGAGGTTAAGGATCGTTTTGTGGAACTTTACAGGCAACTGCATGGAACAGATGAATCAGACTTCGATGCAGTTTTGGCCTCAGAAGGTGCAGGAGTGGATTTAAAGGTACAATTCCATGGTGAAGGAAAACACCCACCCCACGCCCTACACAGTGAAGGACATCAGGATAGTATGGGAATCTGCCTATACCTAGCACTAGCAGAAAGACTGACTCAAGGGTATATTGACCTAATAATCTTAGATGATGTGATGATGAGTGTAGATGCACCCCACAGAAGGCAGATATGCCATTTATTGGCAGATTTCTTTAAAGGAAAGCAATTTTTCATTACCACTCATGATCAGACCTGGGCTAGGCAGTTACAGTCTGAAGGTGTCATCAAGTCCAAAAATAGAGTTGAGTTATCGAATTGGACTATTCAAGATGGTCCTAGAATAAATTTCATTGGAGATATTTGGGGGCCTATTGAAAAAGATTTATGTCATAACGATGTTCCCAGTGCAGCTGCTAAACTCAGAAGGGGATCTGAGGAATATTTTAGTCTTGTATGTTCTCATCTCCAAGCACCAGTGAGATACAAGTTTAGTGGCCGAAATGACCTTGGTGACCTGCTAAGTGGTGCACAGTCAAGTTATAAAAGGCATTTGAAACAGGCCAAAACTGCAGCTCGATCTTGGGAAAATTTTGAAGAACTTGATAAATTGACATCAATTGAAGATTATTCTAAGGACGTTTTTGGACGTATAAATGTGGAAAGATGGGCTGTTAACCCAGCAGTTCATTTCAATGAATGGGCAGATTTCACTCCACAGGATTTTAAACCAGTAGTGAACAGTTTCCAGGACCTATTTTCATTATTCCAATGTGATACTTGTGGAACAATTCTACACTTAGTTATGAGTGAAGGTAATCCAGAGGCTGTTAAGTGTAATTGTGGGAGTTTTAATTGGAATTTGAGTAGTAAAAAACAATAAATTATATCAAATCTCTATAAAACCAACTTTTTTTGAATTGTTCTTGCATAATACACTGTATTCACGAAACCTTTATATAATTCATAGTTTAATTATCTTTGTTAATGTGGGAGTGATTTTTAATGGATAAATATGTTAAAAAAACTTTAGATGGTAAAACAAAGGTATTTGTAAATGGTAACTTGTTTAATATTTATTTTAAGGAAGCAGGTATACTACTAGAAGAAACAGGAGTACTATCTGATATCGAAGGAAGCACTGTCAAGATCCCTAAAGATTGGATGAAAAATATGGAGAAATTGGGGGCTAAGAATAGGTTTGTTTTACATACTTCGGATGGTGATTTTGTTTTCCAGATTAAAGAAATAGTGGGTATGGGGAAAAAAAGAGATTTATTAATGGCTCTAATTTATGAAAAATATTTAAAATCCCCAATTCCTGAAGAAGGTTGGGATTAATTTTTTTTAGATAATATGCTTAATTTTGATTCCATTTTTCCTTTTTTCCAAAAAATGATTTCATAAAAAAATATCATAGTCTTATTTAGAATGACTTTCTGCACCTATAGTTTTCAAATTATCTCTTTATAATTTAGATATGATCGATTGAAATTCTTTATCTCTTAAAACAGGTTCTATATCTTCTATAGAAGCTCCTTTCTTAAGATTGGCAAATAGCATACCATTATTTCTTTCTGCGAAGAATGGTTCTTTTAATTTATATACTCTTAAAACCCAAATGAAAGCACGCTTATTTTTTAGATAATCTTTTACATGGTCTTTGCTCCAAATATGTAGTTTATCCACAGAACCAATTCTTGATGGAGACTTTTCAATAATATCTTCAATTCTAGCAAAGTATTTGATTTCAACCTGATCATTTTTCCTTAAAGGTAAAGCATGTTCTTCAACGAATTTCTGGTCATTTGCTTTAAACATGTCTAGATAATCATCTTTAATAGCATAACTGAAAGTAGGATATAACAAAAATTCTTTGTTGGTTGTAGAGTATGTTCTTATTAGAATACTCTGTTTTCCATGACCTAAGGCTTCTACTACTGCGTTCCATTCTTTGAATCCTTTTTTACAATTACTAATTTTTACACCCCACCACCTTTTCATTAATTAATATTAATGTTTAAATATTAACTTTTGTGTTCAGTATTGATCACAATATTGCTCGTTAACATTAAGTATGATAACTAATATTATTAATATTCAATTAAAATTGAAAATATAATCATACAAATATATAATCAAAGTATTAATAGAAAAATTTCAATTATTAAAAAATATATACAATTATAAGAACACCAGCACAAAAATAAATTCATATTTCTGATAATAACAACTTTAAAAAACCTTTAGATATTTAAATTTAAAATGGAGGATAATATGATAAATTTAGATAATTTAATTGTAGAAAATGAGAAAAACTGGTTTAAACTTCTCACAATAGTGGGTAATAATCGTTTGAAAGAAGAAAAAATAATTAATTATCTAAAAAAAAATGGTTGGGAAGTATATGATGTTGAAGAGAAGATCTTCGAATTATCTGATGAAATACCTCCTGAGAAAATTAAATTAAGAATTGGATCTGAAATCAAAAAGTGGGTGAAGAGTTTGACTGAAAGGTCTGTTTTCATAAATACTAGTATTCTTTATTCTGAAGAGCTAGGAAAAGTTGGACCTTATAGTCAGTTTAAATACCATATGAGGGGTAATAAAGAAGGAATAATATTCATTCATGCAAGATTGAAGGGTAATTTGGCAATATATTCTACTCCAGACAGAATAGATTATAAAGAATCTGAATTATCAGACGTAGCTTATGTTGATATTGATAAAATAGCAATTCCAGGGGATGAAGATGACTCAAATTAAAGATTTAATTCAATTTGGTGAAATAAAAGACGTTATAGATATTGATAGCGATATTGAAACCTATGAAGGTAAAAAAACTATCGTTTCCGATTATATTGTTTCAAAACGTCTTAAAGAGAGTGTCAGAAAAATTATTTCCAATATTTCAAAACCAAAGAGTAAATCTGTACTGGTAATTGGTGGATATGGTTCTGGTAAGTCTCACCTTCTAGCTTGGATTGTTTCTTTACTTGAAAATGAGGATTTAGTCCAATATGTTTCTGATGATGAATTGAAAACTGAATTTAAAGAAGAGTTAAATAGAAAATTTGCTGTAGTACAATTCGAATTACAACCCAGCTCAGCATCACTGAGTGAATTCTTTTTTGACAGAGTAGAAAAACAACTTGATGAAAAATATGAAATAAAAATACCAGTATATACTTCTAAAGGTCCTGAAGATTTTAAAAAAGATTTGAATGAAATTATAAGTATAATTAAAGAAAAAGATCCTAAAATGGGATTTGTAGTCCTTATTGACGAAATATCTGATTTTTTAAAAGCAAAAACTAAAGAAGAAATAACCCGAGATTTACAATTCTTGCGTATTTTAGGTCAAGTTTCAATGAAAAATGATTTCAGATTCATTGGCTCCATGCAGGAACATGTTTTTTCAAATCCGAAATTTGTTGACCAAGCAGATAATTTTGGTCGTGTTTCAGAAAGATTCGTGCAAATAACCATATCTAAAGAAGATATTAAAGAAGTAATTTCAAAAAGAATCCTCAAAAAAAGTAATGAACAAAAATTAGAATTAGAATCATTACTTTCTGATTATAAAGAAAAATTTCCTCCAATTAATGCCAATCCTGATGAATTCATTGATATATTCCCTATACATCCCTATGTAATTAAAATATTTGATGAATTACCTTATTTCGAAAAAAGAGGAGTTATTCAATTTAGTATGGAGAAAGTTTCCCAGATTCTTAAGGAAGAATTCCCTAAATTCATTACATATGATTCTGTTTTTGATGAAATCAACTCAAAACACACCATAAGAAATTTAGATAACATTATATCTATTGTTGATGCTGTAGAAACATTAGATACTAAAATTGACACATTACCTGAACGTGACCAAAAAGATGCCCTTAGATTAGTTAAAGCATTGGCAATTTTAGCCATATATGGAAAAACCAAATCGAATGGTGCCACTCCAGAAGAACTCGCCAATACATTGTTAATATTATCAGATGGGATGGACAGTAAAGATAAAATTGCTGTTTTATTAAATAGGGTTCGTACTGCAGCTAATGGTCAATATATAGTAAAAGATAAAGATTATTATTATCTTGATGTTGCTGGTGTAGATTATGAAGCTATTATCGAGAGAAAAATAGCCGGTGGGATTCCCAAAGGGATGCAAGACGAAGAATTCTTAAAACTAATTAAATACAGTGATTTAATTAATTCTGATAAAGACGAGTCTTACATAAGAAATTTCACTGATACTTGTGCCTGGGTTGATAAAAAATCCTTCCGTTTAGGATCATTTATTTACGATGATAATTCTGAAAATGTCATTAAAGGAGAATATGATTTTAATTTAGTAGTTTTATCTCCCTACAAAAATCAATCAAAAATATCCAGTTCAAAAAACACTGCAATTTTATCTATTGGAATAAGCGATGAATTAAATGATATTCTGAAACGATTAGCTGCCATAAGATTACTTATCAGTGAAAATTTTGAAAAAACAGTAATGAATAAATTATTCATAGAATCTGAAAAGGATGCGAAAAAGTTAATTCTGAAGATGTTTTTAGAATCCAACATTGAAATAGCAGGAGAAAAGAAAAAAATCAAATCAGTTATTCCTAAAGAACCTGATAATTTCAATGAATTCTTCCATGATCTAAAAGAAAAATTATTCAATGATCATTTCACCGAAAAATACCCTAAATATCCTAAATTCTTAAATCAACTAGCCTATAATAATATAAAAGGTGAAGTTGAGGATACCATTACTTCTTTAACCCAGAAAGGAGAATCAGCTCTATTTTCAAATACAAGAAATATGTTAGTATCTTTGGGTTTATTAAATATAGAGGGGTACATTGACACTAGTACATCCATTTATTCTACTCGTATAACTGAAAAACTTCGGGAAAACAAAGGGAAAAATGTTAGTGTAGAAGAACTAATGGAAAGGCTATCTTCTTCTCCTTTTGGATTAGATAAAGAATTAATTCAATTGATATTAGTGGTTTTAACTTATAATGGGGAGATAAATCTCCGTAAAAAAGGTGGCGGAACCATAACCTCCTCTGATCTAGCAGTGATTTTTAAATCAGGTCTACGTACTTTCCATAACATTCCCTATGCCATTATCGATGATGGTCCTGATATTGAAAAGTTATCTAAATTATTCCGGGCATTATCTTTGAACCCCGGCTTGATTCGTGATAAAAAAGAGATTTCTAAGGCTTTAAAAGAATTTAGAACTAAAATTCTTGCCATCAAGGAAGACATTGACGTTATTACGAATAGCTTTTCTGAAATATCTCTAAAAACTGATCCTCTAATTAACTTATCTAAATTAGAGGAAAAAATTAATTTAATTGATGAATTCCCCTTTGAAGATTTATATAAAATAAAAACAGCTAATGATTTCAAAAAGATTGAATATTTAGGGGATGATTCAGATAATATAAGAGCAAGAATTGATTTAATCTTAAATATTAAATTATTAATCTCGGATTACAACGAATTCATTTATAAAGATTATTTCTATGTAAAGAATTCATTAAAATGGATGGAAGAGTATCCTAATATTTTTTCAGAATCCGATCGAAGTACACTAGTGGATTTAGAAAAAGAAATCTCACCATTAATAGGAATAAGTGCTCTCCTAAAATCTGAAAATCGTAGAATGCTAAAGGGGAAATTACAACAATATAAACTTAGATATGGGACTATTTATTTCTCTAAACACGAAAAAACTATTGGTCAGGATATTAAATGGCAAAAACTAGAGAATATTAATCAAAATCCAGAAATGAAACGATTAAGAAATATGAAAACCATTACTGGAATTAATGCTCTCAGATTAAATAAAATGGATGAAGAAATCATATCTTTATCCCACTCTAAGTGTAATCAACTTAAAGAGGAACAGTTACATGATACGAATTATTACTGTCCTTGGTGTAAGTTCCCTCTAAATTTGAAAGGAATTGACAATATTAACCAGGAAATTGATTTTTTAGAAGATTCTATTGAGGATATTTCCAAGGAATGGACTACCAGGATATTGGATGATATTGAAGCATATAAAGATAATATAGGGCTACTTTCAACTGAAGAACAGAATATAATAACTGAAATCAGGGATAAACAGGATCTTCCTGATGACATTAATCAAAACGTAATTAGTGCATTGAATAATTTGTTTAAACCAATAGAACCCGTTAAAATAAATCCAAACAGCTTTATTGAATTTATATTCTCTGATTCAGCCTCTTTAGATTATGATTCCTTCACCGAAAAATTAGATCAATATAAAAAAGAGGTTCTGGGCAATAAAGACAAAAGAAATATCAGAATACTATGGGAGGAGGAATAAAATATGGATAAAAAATCAGTTAAACCATTAGAAGAATTATTGGATTCTGTTAGGGATATTGATGGTTTTCCCATAGGAGACGATGAAGATATTTTGGCTCTTTCTGATCCTCCGTTTTATACTGCTTGTCCTAATCCATATATTGAAGAGTTTATTGAAGAATACGGAACTCCTTATGATCCTGAGAATGATGATTACCATAGGGAGCCTTTTGTTGCCAATGTAAGTGAAGGAAAAAAAAATTCAATTTATGGAGCCCATTCTTATCATACTAAAGTACCTCATAAAGCAATAATACCTTTTATTGAACATTACACTAAAGCCGGAGATATTGTCTTTGATGGATTTTGTGGAAGTGGAATGACCGGTGTTGCAGCTTTAATTTCCGGAAGAAATGTTATATTATCAGAAATTAGTCCAGCAGCTTCGTTTATTACATCTAATTATAATAAAAAGTTTGATAAAAATTTATTTAAAAAAGAAGCTGACAAAATTATTTATAGAGTTTCAAAAGATTGTGAATGGTTATATGAAACAGTTCACAACCCTAAAAATAGTTTGGTTAAATCTGAAAATTTTGAATTGGTCCCTAAAGGCCATATAAATTATATAGTGTGGAGTGATGTCTTTAAATGTCCTTATTGTAACAATGATTACATATTTTGGCATGCAGCAGTTAATAAAAATGATGGAAAAGTCAATAGAGATTATAATTGCCCAAATTGTGATGCAATAATAAATAAAAGAAATTCTTCGAGAGTATTTGAAAAAATTAAAGACAATACTTTAAATAAATTTGTTAATATTGCTATTCAAGTACCAATTTTAATAAATTATACATATAAAAATAAAAAATTTGAAAAAGAGCCAGATAAATTTGATTATCATTTACTAAAAAAAATTAATCAAATGGAAATTCCTTATTGGTATCCTACAGCTTCTTTACCAATTGGACATAATACAGAACAACCATTAAAATCTCATGGTTTATCTAATGTTCATTATTTTTTCACGAAACGAAATTTATGGGTTATAAGTAATTTTTTTAATGAAATTAAACAAATTGAAGATCCTTATTTGAAAAAAATTATATTATTTTTATTTACAGGTTCAATTCAAGGATTATCTAAACAACAGAGGTATAGGCATAAATCTACTTTCCCTAACATGATTTTATCAGGTACTCTGTATGTGGGTTCACTTATACGTGAATATTGTGCATATGATTGGGTTGAGGGAAAAACAAAGAGTTTAATCCGATTTTGTAAGGAAACAGAAACTTTTAGAAAGGAATCCAATAGCATAATATCAAATAACTCCATAACTAATCTACCTGTCAAAGCTAATTCTGTGGATTATATTTTTACAGATCCTCCTTTTGGCGATAATTTAATGTATTCTGAATTGAACTTTATTTGGGAATCGTGGCTAAAAGTTTATACTAACAATAAGAATGAAGCTATAATGAATAAAAAGCAATCCAAAAATATTTCAGAATATACTGAATTAATGACTAAAGGTTTTAAAGAAATGTATCGAATTCTTAAACCTAAAAGATGGATTACTATTGTATTTCATAATTCTAAAGCTTCTGTTTGGAATTCTATTCAAGAAAGTATTACAAGAGCAGGTTTTATAATTGCTCAAGTAACAACACTTGATAAAAAGCAAGGGAGCTTTAAACAGGTAGCTTATGCAGGATCTGTAAAAAATGATCTTATTATAAATGCTTATAAACCTGAAGAAGGTTTTTCAATGAGATTTATAAAAAATGCTGGGGAAAATATGGAAATTGATTTCGTCAGTGAAATACTTGAACATTTACCTGTTAGACCAAATATTGGTAGAACTGAGCAAATGTTATATTCAAAAACCCTTGCACATTATGTAGAAAATGGATTCAGGATTAGATTTAACTCAACTAATTTTCATCATCTTCTAAGTGATAATTTCACAGAGTTAGATGGATATTGGTTCCTTGATAGTAATGTTAAAGAATATAATAAATGGAAAAGTGGATTAAGCTTGGATCAGTTAAAAAAGGTATTAGGCAGCCAGCAAATATTAATTGTTTCGGATGAAAAATCAGCTCTAACGTGGATTTATAATTTCTTAAATGAACCTAAAGATTACAGTACATTATACACAGCTTATCAACAAGTTACAACCAAATCATCAGATGAAATCCCAGAACTACGTGAAATATTAGATAACAATTTCATCATTGAAAACGGAAAATACCGACGTCCATTAAATCAACAGGAAAAAGAAGAAATCAATAAGAACAGAGAAAAAGAACTGGACCGAGCCTTTGAAATACTTCTCAACCAGGCCAAAACACAAAAAGGAAAAATCAAAAACATACGAAGAGAAGCAATGGTACACGGATTCACCAAATGCTACCAAGAAGGCCGATACCAAGACATACTAACCATAGCCGACAAACTATACGCCAGTACCCTAGAATCCAGCGGAGAAATTATGGACTTCATAGACATCGCACGTATAAAAACATCCGGAGAATAATAACTTTCGGGAGTTTTTTAAATGCAAATTGGGGATAAAATTCTAAGTGATTTATATTTAGAATTTGGTGAAGGGACCATAATCTCTAAAAGAGAAATATTCTCCGAAGTATATTTCAAAATCTTTTATGAAGATGCTGGAAAAACAGTTGAAATTAAAGGGGATGATATTAAACCGATAGAATCTCCTTTAAATCTTTTATCCAACTCTAAATTTAATCCAACCCTTGATTTTAAATTGAATTATTTGGCACATTCACTTAAAGCATTAGCCTCTGAAGAAAAAGCTCTTTCACCAGTTAACTTTAAAATAAAACCCCTTCCTCACCAATTACTGGCCCTGAATTTTGTTATTGATCAATTTAGACCTCGATGCCTTTTAGCTGATGAAGTGGGTCTTGGAAAGACTATAGAAGCAGCATTGGTAATGGAAGAACTTAAATTAAGAAATATTGTAAAAAGAGTACTTATTATAGCACCAGCAGGTCTAACTCAACAATGGAAAGATGAATTACAACTTAAATTCTCAGAAGATTTCTCTATCTTTGATGGTAATAGCTTTAAATCTTTTAAACAACTTTATGGTTTAGAAAATAATGTTTGGACTAAGTTTGATAATGTTATAACTTCTATTGATTTTTTAAAGCCCCGTAAAAGCCATTCAGATCTTTCAGAACGTGAAAAGAAACGAAGAGATGAACACAACCAGTTTGTATTTGATGATTGTGTAAATGCTGGCTGGGATATGGTTATAATAGATGAAGCCCACAAATTAGCTAAATCAGATGGAACTGAAGAAACAGCCCGATATAAACTTGGTAAAGCATTATCTGACTCAGTCCCTATATTCTTGATTTTAACTGCCACTCCCCACCAAGGGAAACCCGATGTTTTCAAAAATCTTTTAAGATTAGTAGATCCCTACACTTTTAATCGGATAGAAGATTTAAAACCAAAAAATGTGAAAAAAATCACAGTTAAAAATCGGAAACGAGCAAGCATTGATTTTAACGGGGAAAAACTATTTAAAGAAAGGGTTACAACGTTAAGAAAGATTAAATGGGAAAAAGGTGTAGACGATCCTGAAAAAGAATTATATCACGAAGTCGTGAAATATGTTTCTGAGTACTATGATTATGCTAGACAAGAAAATAACAATATTCTGATATTCCTATTAATGTTATATCAACGTATTGTTTCTAGTAGTTCTAAAGCCGTTTTAAAATCTTTAGAAAGAAGATTAGCTACTATTAAATCCTTAACCAAACAAGCGAAAATGATTATGGAATACTCGCTTGATGATTTCTTTGATGTACCTGGAGAACAACAATTATATGATTTAGAAAAAATTGTCCCCATCCTAAATAATCCTCATTTGGTTAAAAAAGAAGTAAGTATTATAACTAGGTGTATTGAACTTGCCAAAAATGCAGTTATTGGTAGAAACGATGCCAAAATGAGAGAACTTATACAAATAATAGATGAACTTAAAAGGACTGAAAATGATAAGAATTTAAAACTTTTGATCTTTACGGAGTTTATTGAAACTCAAAAATACATCATAGAATCCTTGGAAAGAATTGGATATAAAACAGCTTTCATTAATGGTAAATTAAGTCTTCAGGAAAAGATAGAACAGAAAACTAAGTTTAAAGAATCTGCTCAAATAATGGTATCCACAGATGCTGGTGGTGAAGGTATCAACCTGCAATTTTGTCACGTCGTGGTTAATTATGATTTACCATGGAACCCTATGAAGATAGAGCAGAGAATTGGTAGGGTAGATCGTATAGGTCAAGATAAAGATGTTATTGTAGTTAATTTTGTCCTTTCAGATACCATTGAGGAATATGTCAGAGATACTATTGAAGGTAAACTAGAGATAGTTAAAAAGCAGTTTGGTGAAGATAAACTTCATGACATCTTAACAACATTAGATGAAGAATTTAGCTTCGATAAGTTGTATATAGATTATATTGTAAAAAATAAGGTTAATGATGAAGAACTTCAAGAAATATCTGATTTAATGTTCCAGAAAGCTACTGACGTGCTGGAAAAAGATGATATTTTAATTCCATTCTCTGATGATGAAAATCTAAAATCTTTTGATGTTGAAGATATCACTCGAATATCTAATAAAATAAAGAAATTTACTGGTTTATTCTTAGAAAAAAGAGGCCTGGAATTAAAAGAATACAGGGATAAGGATGGATTGTTCTATTTCAAAAATGATTTCAAAACAGATATATTTCCTAAACACTTTTCTAAAGTAATTTTCAAACAGTATAAAGCTTTAGATGAAGAAGATGCTGATCTTTTATCCTTTAAACATCCTTTTTTAAAAGAATCACTTCTTGCTGCTAAGAATATTGGCAAAACATCTTCCTTTAATATAGAAAATAGTAATTTTGAGGGCACTCAAGGTTTTCTATTCAATTTCCTTTTCACCATATCCAATAATTTTAATATTAATGAAGAACACGTATTCACAATATTTATTGATGATGATTTAAGATTTAACCGTCGAATTTCTGATTATTTAAGTGATATGGCTGACTTAAACCTTTCAAATGCAAAAAATGATGTAAATACAGATTTGAATCAGTATTATTATAAAGCTGAAAGGCAAGCCAATGAATTAGCAGAAAATATATTCTGGGAATTTGAACAAACTATCAAATCCAAAATTACAGAGGATTTAGAGAAAATAAGACAATATTACAGGCAAAAAGAACATGCCATTCAAGAAATTAAGATTGATAATATACGCCATGGAAGAATGAAGGAATTGAAAAAAGAAAGATCTGAGCGTATGCTTGAACTTAAAAAAGAATCAGAATTATTCCCGGAAATAGAATGTTTCCAAGCGGCAAGAGTACTTTTTAAATGATGAAACTTAGAGGATTCAAATGCAAATGTGGTATGAAAAGATAATCACTTTAATTGCGGATCTAAATGCAGATGTTCTATTTGTAATAGATCCCACCCATTTAATGGATTATCAGAATATTAAAGAAAATCTTAGTGAAAAATACCATATTTACACTTTTGAAAATGAGATTAAACTTAGAAGAACTCTTAGAGAAAATCTTACTAATCTCCTGATTGTTTTTAATGATAACCAATCAGTACCTTATGATCTTCTATCAAATTATGCTCAAATAAAAATAGAACCTTCAGATATTTTTCCGTATTTAAATGAAGAAATAATTTCATCTATTCCATTTAATGAGTATCAAAAAGTTTATAGACATTATCTAAATGAAAAGGATGAGTTTTTTGAACAATTATCCCAAAAAGATACAGAAATGTTTCTTAAGAATGTAACATTAACTGAAGATGATTCTATATATAAAGCATATGAATTAACTAATCACCTAAAAGAACTATCAAATAATATCAATTCTGTAGATTGGGGAAATATTGCAAATATATATGGAGAACTCATGTACATCGTTCATAAAAATAATATTTCTATGGAAATTGATGATTTGATTAGTAAACTACAGTCGAAATTTGTTGAATTTATCTTAAATGATTATGAAAATCTTACTTTTAATACTAATTCACATTTAAACTCTAATTTATTAAATATCATGCTAAAAAACAAAAAAATTGCGATTATATGTTTTGATTGTATGGGTTTTGAGGAATGGCATGTAATTTATCAGTATTTAAATGAAAACACAAATCTAGAATGTGATATTAATTATTCGTTTTCTATTCTTCCCAGTGAAACTGGATATTCAAGAGGAGCGTTATTTTCGGGTTTAGTGCCTTTAGAAATACCTGAAAAAAAGTCTAATCTTAGAATTGATGAAAAAATGTTCAAAAAAGCCTTGAATTATAATAATATTGGTGAAAATGACGTTTACTTTAATAGATTCTCTAAACCTGATGAAATCCCAGAAAATTATGCTTTTGAAGACTTTCAAGTATTAGGAATTATTTTTTCATTTGTAGATGAGATAGTACACAGTAAATTTGTAGATAAAAATTTACTCATTACCAATATAGAAACTTTATTAAAAAATAGCAAACTGGATATTTTCCTTGATTCTTTAGTTCAAAAAGGGTTTAAGGTTTTTTTATGCTCAGATCATGGGAATATTTTTGCTCATGGAAATGGGATAAATGTTCGTAAAAATTTAGTCAATGAAAAAGCTCTTAGATATCTTATTTCTGAACATGAAAATATCATTGCTGAATATGCAGATGAAAACTCAATTGTTTTTCAGCTAAAAAAAATATTAGGTGAGGAATATATTCTTCTAATGACTGGTAAATCCATGTTAGGGGCAAAAAACAATTCTAGAATTACACATGGAGGTATATCAATTGAAGAAGTTGTTTTACCATTTATTGAGGTGAAATCCTAATGAAAGGATTTGATAGGCCACTTAAACCTGATTGGATTTATAATGTCATTAATGATGTTGAAATTGGGGATAAAATTTCCGACCATAAAGAAGATCTACATAATTTAATCTGGGAATTAGAAGGGAAAGATGGTAAAAGAAAAGTTATAACAGTTTTAAGTCGCTATTATCTAAAAACACCTGAAAATTCAAAAGGAAAGATTGTAGAGGATATTCCTATTTTTCATATTGTTAAAAAATATCCCTTGGATGCAATTCAACCTCTTTTATTATATCAGCTCCTTTTTCGATCTCCAATGTTAAGAACTTTAACCAATATGATTAAAGACATCTATGGACATGATGTTCCTATAAATTACACTTTTTTACGAAAAAAGGTAATAGAAAAATTTGGTGAAAAGGATATCTCTGCTAGATCCATTAGAAATTTTATTACTACTCTAGTAAGCTTCAACCTACTAGAAAAAAAGGGTAGAGAATATTATTGGACCAAAAAAACTAGCTTAGATGAATTGAATTTCTGTTTATTCTTAAAATTATATTCTGAGGAATTCAAAAAATCTCCCCAAATTAATTTAGATGACTTAGAGGATTATTTATTCTTCTACTATGATCTACCTGATGTTAATTACATTGCCAGGAAATATAATTCTGTTTTATGGGAATATACAGTTAGAATGGGTCAGAAAATTATTGTAATTCATGATCATTTGGAATGGAATATTGAAATTGGGGGGGATTCAGAATTAAAATAGAGAAGATTGAAATTGAAAATTTTCGATCATTAAAAGATGTTAAAATATGTCCTAATGACGTATTAGCTCTTGTAGGACAGAATAACAGCGGTAAATCTAATGTTTTAAAGGCATTGGAATTATTCTTCAAAGCTTCTAAATCTATGGTCACTAAAGATTTGTTTTACATGCGTGATGAAAACCTGAAAATAGTGATCACTCTGACTTTTAAAGAACTGACTCCTTGGGAAAAAGAAAATTTTTCAGATTGGATGTGCAATGATAAACTAATTGTTTCAAGAGAGTTAACTTTAGAAGATGATTCACCTAACATTGACACATATGCCTTTATTAATCTCCCAAAACTTGAATGGTTGCAGGACGCGAAAATAACTACTGCCAACATTACTGAATGGTGGAAAAATAAAGATAAATTATTGTTTGATGATCTAGACTTTTCATCAGAACTTGGATCTTCTAAACCGAGTGTTGGATTGTGGAAAACTAAAGCTGCTGAATTTGTTGAAAAGTATTATGATAAAATCCCTTTTGATTTAACTAAAATAAAAAATCCCAAGGGCTATGACGGAGTGCTCAAGGGGGCTTTACCTGAGTTTATTTATATTCCCGCTGTCAGGGATGTTACTGATGAAGCAAAAGTTGGAAAATCTAATCCTTTTGGTCAATTAATTAATTCAATTTTTGACAAAATTTCAGATGATAACAAAGAAGATATTTCTAACCAACTTAAAACTGTTGAAAATCAGTTATGCTCTAGTTCAGAAGGTAGTTTAGATGAGATTAAAGAGATTGAAAATGTTCTGAATGAGAAAATGTCTGATTTTATGGATTGTAAAATTGACTTAAGGATGTCAGTACCACAATTAAAAGATATATTTAACAAGGTAGAAATCTGTGCAAATGATGGGATCAGAACTAATATCAATGAAAAAGGACATGGTATGCAAAGATCCATGATATTTTCGATTCTCCGAGCTTATGCTGAGTTAATTCACCAACAGAAAGCAGAAGATAAAGCTAATGAGAGGAGCACATTATTTGCCATTGAAGAACCAGAACTTTACCTTCACCCTCAATCTCAGCGTACTCTCATGTCAGTACTTAAAGAAATATCTGAGGGCAATGACCAGGTCATTTACAGCACTCATTCAAATTTATTTATTGATATTACATATTTCGATGATATTTGTATCATGCGATTGGATAAGAAAGGAGGTAATCATCAGACTTATCCCACTCAACTCAGAATTAAAGCATTACTTGATGATTTGAAAGCAAGGAGAAATATTGAAGGGACTGAAGAAGGGATAAGAGAATTACACTCCCATGCATTTAATGAAATGATTAATGAAGGTTTTTTTGCATATAAAGTTGTAATAGTTGAAGGGCCTTCTGAACAATATGCTTTACCAATATATGCAGATGCTGTTGATTATAATTTAAGTAAAAATAACATTTCAGTTGTCCATTCTCATGGAAAGGGTCAAATTGACCGTTTGTATCGCATTTTTAACGGATTTGAAATTCCAGTGTATGTAATTTTTGATGGGGATAAAAATAATCAAGACCCACAAATCAAAAAAAATACGTTAAATCTATTAGAAATGCTCCAAGATCCATTAGACAAAATTGATGAAGTCGAAACTAAAATTACATCTAACTACACTATATTTGAAGTTAATTTAGAGGAAACTTTACAGCAAGAAATAATCGATTATGATCAACTTTCAGTTTTAGCTTCGGAAAGACTGGGATCCATAGGAAAACCACTCACTAACAAGTTTATTGCTAATGAATTAAAACGTAGAATTAAAAATGAAGGCCAATCCACGGATATTCTTCCCGATACAATAGTCAGAACTATTGATTCAATTAAAGATTTAATTTATGAAGGATGTATTCTTGAGGAATTATACCTGGAGGGACCAAAATGAAGTGGACATTTGCAATAAATAAAAGTTCTTATTTTAATGTAGTAAATGAAGACGAACTAATATGGAATTGTCCTAAAGATGTCAAAAAAGGGGAATTAATATTAATTTACACCGGTGACCCCTACAAGCATATAGAATTTGTTTTCACAGCTAAAACGAATCCTTTTGAAAATGAAAATATTAGGAAAATGTATAACACCCAAGCGATTTACGTCCATAATAAAATTCGTCTAAATGAACCCATCACTTTAAAAGAATTGAGAAAAAATCCTGTAATGAGCAATTGGGGTGCAGTAAAAGGTAATTTTATCAAATCTCATTGGAAAATGAATGAAAAAGAGTGGAATGAGATGAAGAAATTAATTTTGCATAAAAATCCTGAAATTAAAGATGCTTTAGAATCCTTATTAAATAATAATTCTTCGGAATGTCATAATGATAATCATCGAGGAAGAGCTCATATTACACGAGATACTTGTTATTTAATTGGAAGTAATGATGATATTGTTGTTGAAGAAGATCTTGAAAAATTATTAATTGAAAGTGTTGGTGATAATGAAGATTATTGGAATGCTTATTTTCAAAATTGCATTAAAGAAAACTGTGTTCGATATAATATAGAATCAGCTCGTTCTTTAGGTCTTATTGATTGTGATAGTCTAAAATTAACAGGTTTAGGTCATGAACTTGTTAATGCTCTGGAAGAAGATGAAGTTTTCACTTACAATTATGGAATTGGGACTAAACGGTTTTTCTATAAATTAGCACAGAATGATGAAATTATAAAAACTGCTATGGATATTCTCAAAGAAAATGAAAGTCTTAGATTTTGGTCTCCTAAATGTGATCGAACTCAGAGAGTTATCTGGGAATACCATCAGGATAATAACGAATTTGTTTGTGATGAAAAAAAATATCCGGAATGTGCAGATTGTGATCATGACGTTTTAAACCACGTTGATCAAACATCACTTGTCTTAGAAACTCTTAAAAAAACTGGCAAACGTAGTGGTTTTGTTTTCTGGTTCACTAGCAGGGTTACTCCCATGCATCTAACGGGACAAGAGCCAGCATATAATGGACAAACTATTTATTGGGATAAGAAGGAAGATGCAATTATGCAGGGTCAATCAACACAGGATTTCAGCAGTAACTGGGTTTTTGCAGTTAATAAAGAAAATTTCAATAAATTAACTGACGATGTCCGTTGGAACTCGGCTTTAGAAGTAAAAAAGGATGATTTAATACTATTCTATAGAGGAGAGCCAGAAAGTGCAATTACTGATATTTTCAAAGCCAAAACAGATCCTTATGATGATACTGAGACCAAAGAGGCTATTGGAGGTAAAGCAATTAATCTCCACAAGATAGCTACAATTAGGAATCCTATATCATGGGAAACACTGAAAAATAATCCAATTTTAAAAGAATGGGCTGGAGTCAAAATGAACTTCGGACGTTCTCACTTTAAAACTTCCGACAAAGTATGGGATGAACTTAAAAGACTGATTCTGGAGAAAAATCCTGAATTGGAAGATTTAATTAGTAAAGGAACTGGACCATCAATTCCAAAACCATTCCAGATTATCAATAAATTATTCGATGAATTTAAGACAACATATCTTCCAATAAATGAAGGAATTGAACATACTAATAAATATGAAAAAGAACGTCTAAAGGTCAATAATTACTTTGAAATGATTAATGATGATACAGATGCTATTTATGACGTTGATGATCCGCCAATAAACCATTTACTTCCTATCAAGGAACCTTCAGTAGCACCAGCAGCAGTTGGTGATATCAAAGCATTTGGATATAAAAATGAAGATTTACCGGGATTAACAATTGCAATTAGAGATCTGATTAATAATTTAATTGAAAATGAATCAAAAACAGCACAAAAAGATTTGATTTCTACTTTTAAACATAGCGATTATAAAAGCGGTTTCCAAACTGCTATGTTAACTCCTACACTATATTATTTAAAACCAGATTTCTGGTTTATTAATAAAAAAACAGTAGCAACATTCAATTTACTTTCTGAATTAACCGGTGATAATGAGAAAATTTCTGGAATTTTAGAAGAATATGTTGATAACAATGAAAAAGTGCATAATTTAGTAGCTAAAATTAAGGAATTCATCCCTGAGTTGGATTTTGAATCTTTTGATGCGTTTTGTCATTGGATGTCTTCCAATGATCTTGGCAACTATGCTAATGATAAAGAAAAATTCAGACAATGGTTAATCGATCATGGTTTTGTGACAACTCCTGAATACAGATCTTTTCAGGAATTTTTAACTAAGAAAAACTATTTATACTCGCCAGAAACTGTTGAAAACTATTTATTATCTCTCAAAGTCAAACCATTTGTTATATTAACCGGTAATTCAGGTACGGGTAAGACTAAAATTGCTCAACTTTTTGCACAATATTTACTGGAAAAAAATAGAGATAAAAAATATATTCTAACGACTGTAAAACCAAGCAAATCATCAATTAAATATAATCTATGGACTCTGGATAGATCTGATTTAAAACCTTTAAATCTTGATTTAGAAAAGTACTTTGAAATCAAAGTTGAAAATATTCCTACAAGTGCTAAATTATCCATGTCACCTCGTCTTTGGTATGAAGATCCTAGTGGAAATATTAAAGCAATGCTTGAAAAAGAGGCTAACACAAATCCCAATAAGGAGCTTAAGATTCAACTAATGATAAATTCATATGATTCAAATATATATGAAATTGTGCCAGTGGGTGCCAATTGGACCGAGAATAGACATTTGTTAGGATTTTTCAATGTTATTGACAAGAACTATCAAACTACACCTGCTTTAAATCTTATTCTCACAGCTGAAAAAGTTATTATTTCACCACATTTCTTAATTTTAGATGAAATGAATCTTTCACACGTTGAAAGATACTTTGCAGACTTTTTATCAGCCATGGAGAGTGATGAATCCATCCCATTACATTCCAGTGATGATGATGAAATTCCAAGGGATTTAGATATTCCTAGAAATCTGTTAGTTATTGGCACAGTGAATGTGGATGAAACAACCTACATGTTCAGTCCTAAAGTTCTGGATCGAGCTAACACCATTGAATTTTCTACCTACCCTGCAAAGGATTATATGCATAATAGTGATGAAAATGAGGCTCCAAAGGGAGATATTGAATACCTTGAAAACCCTCTTTCTGACCTTGAAACTCGTAAATTAACTGTGGAAGATTTAAAAGAACACTTGAAGGATGTTAATATTAATACAAATGATTCTCTCTGGGATGTTCTAGCAGATGAAATACAAGCCTTCCAGGATGTTTTAGGTAAAGCTGGATTTGATTTCGGATTTAGGGTTATCAATGAAATCTTAAGGTTCATGTATGTTGCTTGGGTTTACGAAGGTAAACCGGAAATATGGGATAATTGGATGCGCTATTTTGATGCTCAGATTAAACAAAAAATGTTGCCGAAGTTGCACGGTTCCCAGAGAGTTTTAGAAGAAGTTTTAAAAGATCTATTTGAACTCTGTTATATTGATACTGTGGATAGTCCTCCACGATATTTCGAAAAACTATCAACCGATCCTAGTGTTAAATATTTAGAATCAGCACTAAAGATTCAGGAAATGGATAAAGTCTTAAATGAACAACGATACGTTTCATTTATCAATTAGGGGCTCAAGTTTATGGTTGAGCAACAAGTGACACTGAAACTGGAAAGTGACCATGGCCAAGTCCTCGGATTTCTAGTTTTGAAAGCTAATGACCACTATCTCAATGAACAAGATAGTTTTGAAGTAGATGGTGCGAAATTTATTAACATACCTAAAGTTGACAAACCAGATAATCAAACATCCATCCAATATTTAGACAGCAAAGACAATAATCACCTATCTCCATTAATGTTACTTGAAGAAACACGATACGATGTAATGTTCGAAACCACCCTTAATATGGAATCAGATGAAGAAGTAAATATTTTTCCTACAATTCAAAAAGATAACACCCATAAGTTTTCAGTATTTGATAGTTTAAAGTTCAACTTAAGTAGTGATAATGTATCACGTTTTATTGGTATCTTAAACTTCCATAGTTATGTGGGTAAATCATTCATAGATGTCGAAATAGATAATATACGTTCAAAAGCAGTAACTATAGAGGTAAGATCAAAGAAGATTAAATATTATGACCAGTACCCTCAGATGATAGCTGATCTTTCTGAAGTTGCTTCAGGTTTGATTTATGAGATGGACTCTCCTTTATATCAGGAATTGGAGTTTGATCCTAGTAAACGTGAAACTTTATACGAAGATTTCATGTTTCTCGAATATTTATTCCGTCCTGAGAATTTTCCCAGTTCTTACGATTATATATTAAGAAATCTTTACAGTCTTCTTGTTTCATATTTAGAGGATGTTCCCAGCACTTTTGCAAGTAATGTGGGTCCTACTGAGATGATTGACATAATATCCCGACCTGAACATTTATTCCATACTAATGATCCTCCTATGGATTGGCCTGATTCTTTGGGTGGCTATGTTCCTGATGTTATCAGTCAACGATTTTATAGGGAAAATATTGACACTCCAGAGAACCGTTTATTAAAATATTTCCTAGAATCTTTGGATAAAGTCATCAACCAGCTATTAATATCATTGGAGAAAAATGATGGATATATAAAAGACCAGCTTTTATTCTATAAGCGACAGGTTCAAGATTATCTCAGTGATCGTTGGACTGCAGAAGTTGGTCGTTTGGATTATCTGCCCTTAAACTCACAAGTTTTACAGAAAAAAGAGGGTTACAGGGATCTGTTTAAATACTTCTTAAACTTTGAATTAGCCTTCAGATTAGAATGGGAAGAAGTTGAAGACCAAATCAGAGGTTATGAACGTAAACTTAGTGAACTGTATGAATATTGGTGTTATTTCAAACTCATAAAAGTATTAGATAAACTAAGCAGGAATAAACTAAGTTACACAGATTTATATGAATTGAATAAAGATGAATGGTCAATTAAAGTAAAAAAAGGATTACCATCTGTAAAAAGATTTAATCTAAACATTGATGATCAAGATATTTATGTAGAATTAATGTATAATCGCTTATTTTCAAATAAAACAGAATTTAAATCTTACTCTCTACCTTTTAGACCTGATTACAGTTTACTAATTAAGTTGGATTCGGATCATTATTTTATTCATTTTGATGCAAAGTATCGCTCAGAAGGACAAATTTTAGCTTTCTATGATAAAATCGTTCAAGAAGAAATTAAAGAAGATGATAAAGAATTAGAAATTGAAAACGAAGTTAAAAAAAGAGACTTAGAAGAAGAAACAAAGAAAAAATTCAAATATGGTGATCTTTACAAAATGCACACCTATAAAGATGCTATTTTAAAGACAGAAGGTGCATATGTTCTTTATCCTGGTGATGATACCAAGATCTTTCGAGTGATTGATGATAAACCAATTCCTTCAGTGGGTGCATTTCCTCTTACCCCTGGAAAAAATGGAATTGAAGAGGAAGAGTTAAGTATGTTCATTAAAGCTGTTTTAAGAAACATCATCTAATTTTATTCCTAATGTAATAAATTCAATGGACACTTTACGATAATTAATTAATCCCCAGAATAAGAATATGTATAAAAAGTACGATAATCCATCAGTTCAGTATATGAAGGATTAGATCTAGCGAAAAACTAGCAGAAATTGAAGACAATGGAGACGACTAACATGAATGTGAAAATTTACAAAATCAGTGACGATGATAAACTTCTAGAAATACGAGAAAAAAAGCATAAAAACGAAAACGACTTTCAACGATTGATAAAACAATACCCTGATCTTATTCCTGGAGATTTAATTGATAATGATAATCCCCGGAAATGGTTAGTCGTGGGTAGGGAGATTAACAACATAGATGTTTTTTTATTGGATCAAGATGGAATGCCAACTATTGTTGAAGTTAAAAAGATTGACAATGACGAGATTCACCGTTCAGTAATCGCCCAATTATTTGATTATGGTTCTAAACTATTTTCAAAGACTATTGCACAAATCAGAGTAGATATTGATAAATATA
>Ga0334886_1000912_pt1 | contig 39264 bp, 27 predicted proteins | sample GraSluR1_MG_9_FD_207232 | JGI IMG/M metagenome (GOLD analysis project Ga0334886, IMG submission 207232) | Sludge microbial communities from methane-producing bioreactor in Wageningen University, Netherlands - Granular Sludge_27_06-R1 | ecosystem: Engineered > Bioreactor > Anaerobic >... | reverse complement strand
TGCTCGTACTCGAAATCGCACTCGAACTAAGACCGCGCGTAGGCAAAGCCTACACTAAGCAGGTCCGTAGCGAGGACGCTACGGACAGCTGGGGTCGTCTTCAGACGACCAATTCAAATATTATCGGGTTCAATATTTTACTTCGTGCTCGTACTCGAAATCGCACTCGAACTAAGACCGCGCGTAGGCAAAGCCTACACTAAGCAGGTCCGTAGCGAGGACGCTACGGACAGCTGGGGTCGTCTTCAGACGACCAATTCAAATATTATCGGTTTCAATATTTTACTTCGTCCTCGTACTCGAAATCGCACTCGAACTAAGTCCGTCCGCAGGCACAGCTTACGGACAGCTGACTTGTAAATGAATAGCGATGCAATCGCACGCAAGCAGGTTTGCAATCGCACCTGCAGGTGCAACAGCATACAGCCAGCGTCAGAAAACTGTGTGCTCTTGTTCTATGCTCTTGCTGATTTCCCACTCCTTGCGTGCGCCCAAGACGATTTTACCCTAAATTCGCAGCAATGAAGTGCCACCGCATTGTACTGATGCTTTTCCTCTCTCTCCTGACTACACTCGTGTTTACACAGGAAGATGGTCTGCCTGTTAAGGAGGATACCCTTCGTACGAAGGGTGATTCCAGTTTGTTTATCTGGCAAGAGCATCCTGATTTCCCCGGCTTGGCAAAGAAAGAGCCCATTCTGCTGCCCCCGGCCCACCCGCAGCACTATCATCCCGCTTCTCTCCATTCATCCGCGGAAGCCCTGGCCGGCAATATCGGCGGCCCATCCCGCAATCTTTTGCACACCGGGCAGGCCTACAATCCCATCCGCTTGATGCCCGAAGCTATGGGGGCCTATGCCGCAGTGCTGGATCCGGCCTTTTATTATCAGACCGGACTCCCCTACACCCTGCTCCGCTTCAATACCGGACCCGGGAAAGAACAAAACCTGGGCCTTACCCACGCCCAACAGGTGGAAACGCATTGGTTTGTCAACCTCGACTATCGGGTGCTCAGCTCACCAGGATCCTACCAGAACCAGCGCAATGATCATAACGACCTGAATTTCTCCCTACGCTATCAAACCCTCGACAAGCGCTATACTGCACAAGCCGGTTTCCGGCATTATAAATACCGCCTGCAGGAAAACGGGGGTATTGCCGACGACACCCTCTTCCTTTCCGGCGAGGAGAGCGATCCGGGTATTATTCCGGTTTTCCTTAGCCAGGCAAATTCCATAAGAAGAAACAGCACTTTCTATCTCCTGCAGTCTTATCAGTTGCAGCCCGGAAGTCCTGACAGCCTCGGACGTTTCTCGCTATTTCCCAACACCCTGCATCACCGTTTCTCTTACGCTGCCGATTTTCGCCTGTTTCAGGATAATGATCCTTTGAATGCTTTTTATCCGGCTGTTTTTCAGGATTCATCCACGACATCCGATTCCATAGGATTACGCGTGGCTTCGCATAGCCTTTCATTGAGCAACCGCCCGTCCTCTACCCCGGGTGCATTGTATTACGTGAGCGGATTGAAACACCGCCGGGCGAACTATTACGATGGCCTTGCAAGCAGGGATCATACCCTTTGGGAGTGGTTTGCTTATGGGCAGTTGCCTATGCGCGGGTCCGATCACCTGAGCCTCAGCTATCAGAAAACCATCGGAGAAGAAACAAGTCTGGCAGCCGGCTTCCTGCGCGCCGCTTACTATTTCAGGCCGGGACAGGACAGTCTTTTACACGCCACCTTGGGGGCACAGCGACTGAGTCAGGCCCAGGCCCTTGTTTTTCAGCACTATGCCGGGAATCATTATCAGTGGGAGGGAAATCCCGAACCCTTTCAGGAGTTTTCGGTGGATATGTCGGCCGGACTGCAGGATTGGACGCTGGCCCTGCAATACAGACGCGAGAAAGACCAAATGTATGTTTCCTCCGGAGGTTCTCCCATACAATACGGAGATGCACTGTCGATATGGCGCGCCAGACTGGAAAAGGTCTTCGGTGCAAAGGGCTTCACGAGCCAGCACAGCGTAAGCTACCAGTCGGTGAACAAGCCTTTCCTGCAAGCTGTGCCGGAATGGATCATCCAGAGCGGGTTTCAGGGGGAGGTGAAGCCTTTTGGGGCAAGTTTCCGTGTGCGGGCCGCCCTCGACCTGACCTATCTGAGTCGATTTAATGGCTTGTATTATGATCCGGTTACGGGATGGTATCGTGTTCAGTTCCTTTCTGAACAGGGCGGGCACCTGTTTACCAATGCCAGTGTTTCCCTCCTGATCCGCCGGGCCAGCGTGTTTTTTCAGTATCGTGGAATAGGTGAAGCCATAAGAGGAAACGGCTTCTATCTCAGCCCTTCCTATCCTGTTGTTTCCCAAGGATTAAACTTTGGGGTTCAATGGGTTTTCTTTGATTAGGGCCAATACAATTTAGATTCGTTCTATTTTACAGACCAGGGGGGCACCCCTCTCTATGTGTCTCATTTTTATACTACTTTTGTCCTACCAAAACCCCGAAGTCATATGATTAAGAAAATTTTCTTTTTTGCAGCCCTGGCATTTGCTGTTGCTGCTTGTAACAATGCCGGCCAGGATGGTCAGGACGAAGCAATGACCGTAGGTGAGCTCCTTGAGCAGGCCGAAGGTCTTGTAGATCAAACTATCAGCGTTGAAGGCGTGGTGATTCACGTTTGTGCCCACGGTGGAGAGCGCTTGTTCATAGCCGATGCGGAAGGCAACGAAATCAAAGTAGAATCCGGAGAAAATATCCCTCAATTTGATGTTACCCTGGAGGGTACAGAGATCGTGCTGGAAGCCATTGTGCGTGAACTGCGCATAGATGAGGCTTACCTGCAGGAGTGGGAAGCTGAACTGGCCGCGGAAGAAGCTGAGATGGCCGCAGATACAGTAAGTGTTGAAGGAGTCGTGGAAGAAGCGATCGAAGAGGTGAAGGAAGTGGCTGAAGAAGCGGTTGAAATGGCAGAAGAAGCAGCAGAAGAAGTGATGGGTGAGGAAGATCACGCCCACGGCGAAGACCACCCGGAGATGCACGGCAAGGAGGACCATCATATGGATGCCCGCACCAAGATTGCCAAATATCGTGAGGAGATTGCCGCTTCTGAAAAAGGATATCTGAGCCGTTACTGGCTGGAAGCTGTGTCCTTTACCGAAAAGGTAATGGAAGATGAAGAGGTTGTTATTGAGGAAGAAGCCGTTGTAGTGGAAGAAGAAATGCCCGAAGAAGGCGAAGCTACAATGGAAGAAGGGGAAGAAACCACGGAAGAAGAGGTGACGGAATAATTTCTCACACTTAAGAGATGCAAGCTGCCCTGCTTTTTGCGGGGCGGCTTTTTTTTTGCACACCGGCTGATGTCCAGGGCTGTTCAAGGCAAAGCCGGAATCGAATGCATTAGGGATGGTAAGGGTGCCGAAGGCAGTGCGCAGCACCGAAGCGAAGCGAAGCCCTGGACAGCCCGGCCCGAACGCAGTGAGGGAAATGCCCTGAAACATCTGAAGATATTGCCTTATTTTTGCCGGATAATTTTGGGAAGATGAAGATCAAGTGGAGAAAATGGAATCGGGCGATTCACCGCGACCTGGGGTATTTTTTCGCGGCGATGAGCATTATTTACGGTATCTCGGGGATTGCCCTCAATCATATTGATGACTGGAACCCAAGTTATTATGTGGCCACCAAAACCTATCAGGTAGACTTGCCGGAGGGGATGAAGAAGATTACGACGGAGGATGCCCGCCAAATGCTGGCACCGGTGGGGCTGGAGCGGGATTATCGCAAGCTATACCTTCCGGATAAGAGCACTTTAAAGATCTTCATCAAAGGGGGCTCGGTAACGGTTGACCTGAAAGACGGGACGGCAAAGATGGAGCAGGTGCGCCGCATCCCGCTTCTGTACCATTTTAATGTATTGCACTACAATAACTTCCGCGGATGGTGGATGTGGTTTTCGGATGCCTATGCAGCCGGACTGATCCTCTTGGCCATCACAGGCTTGTTCATCCTGCGCGGCAGGCAGGGCATTACCGGCAGAGGGGCCTGGCTGACTGCAGCCGGGGTCGTGATCCCGCTTATCCTCTTGCTCCTGTATCTATGAGCAAAAATCGGACGCTGCCGAAGATGCACTGCACCTTCACCTCCAGTGCCGGATCCTGTCCTTCGACCACCGAGCTGGTATATTCCTGGCGTCCAAAACTCTGACTCTGTCCGTCGGGCATTTGAATGGATCCGAAGGTGACCTCTCCGTTGATCCTGACCTTCTGGCCTATTCCCAATTTAACCCGCATTTCACCGAAGGTGCATCGCAGCTCTATGGGAACACCATCTCCCTTGATGTGGCTCAGGTCGATGCTGGCTTCCCCAAAGAGAACGGAATGGGCTTTGTCTTCCTGCCTGAAAGTGTGGCTGGCCTCCCCGAATGCGGTTTGGTTCCCACTGATCCTGCTTGCAGGCCTACCCTGGATTACTGCGATACCCAGAAGGATCAGGGCCAGAGAGATCAATATACGAAAGACCGGGATGTCGAGCTCAAAAACATTATCAAGCAGCCAGATGCTGCCCAGGATGATCAAGAGGGTGCCCCAGAAGGAGCGGCGAAAGAACCAGGTATTCATAGCTGTAGGTTTTTGATGCACTAAGATAGAAAAAGCCGGATTTACAAGAGGTTAAGATTTAATTAAATCGCCTGCTTTGTCTGCTATTGTACTATTCCGGATCGCTTCAATGCATTTGGCGGGCTTTTCGGATTTGCGCATAGGCCTGCTGCAGGGTTTGGAATTTCTCTTTCGAGGCACGTTGAACCTCTTCGCCCAGGTTCCCCACGCGGTCGGGATGATATTTGAAAGCCATTTTCCGGTATGCCTTCCTCACTTCATCATCGCTGGCATCGGCACTGATCTCCAGCACTTTGTAGTAGTCGCTTTCGTCTTTTCCGTGGAACATTGCCGCTATGGAACTGAAGTCGGAGGGGCTGATGTTGAGGTAGCTGCTGATGCGTTGCAGCAGTTGCATTTCGTGTGGGTGGACTTGTCCGTCGGCCCGGGCAATACCGAAGAGGAAATGCAGGAGTTGGAGGCGGGCCGGATGAGGCATATTGGCCTGTATCTGCAGGGAGACCTGCCGCAGAGAGTAATCTTGTTTGAGGAGTTCCCGCAGGATGAGAACTTGCTGGCGGGCTTTTTCCTCTCCGAACTGCTGCACCAGAAATGTTTTTATATAGTCGAGTTCGCTGCGCAGCACTTTTCCATCGGCTTTCATCACCCCGGCAGCCAGGACCAGCAGGCTGAGGGTAAAATCTCCTTCGCGTGTGCCTGCCTGCTGGGGTTGATAGGCATATTTGCCAGATTGCATTGTATCAAACATCGACCCGAAGACGAATCCCAGAATGCCGCCTATGGGGCCGCCAAGAGCCCAACCGAGGCCACCGCCCAACCATTTACCGAATGCCATATTGCCAGGGTATTGTTGTGATGCGCAAAGGTAGGGAAAGCGGACAAGCGGGGAAAGCGGGGAAAGCGGGGAAAGCGGGCAAGCGGGGAAAGCGGACAAGCGGGGGAAGCGGACAAGCGGGGAAAGCGGGCAAGCGGACAAGCGGGGGAAGCGGACAAGCGGGGGAAGCGGACAAGCGGGGGAAGCGGACAAGCGGGGAAAGCGGGCAAGCGGGGAAAGCGGACAAGCGGGGGAAGCGGACAAGCGGACAAACGGGGAAAGCGGGCAAACAGGGGAAGCGGACAAGCGGACAAGCGGACAAGCGGGGAAAGCGGGCAAGCGGGGGGTAGGATATTTATTAAAATATTTTCTCGATGATTTTTTCCGTTCCGGGGGTGGTATATCGTATATATATCAAAAACGCACGTGAGAAAAGGAGAAATACTAAGCAATAGGTTGAAGGTTTTTGCAGTCAGTGTGAGTTCATATTGCAATTCCATTGAGGTGGATAGCCTTGGAAAGGTAATGTCGATGCAACTTGTGAGAGCATCAACATCGGTAAGCTTAAACCATTCGGAGGCTCGTGTTGCTTCCTCACCACGTGACTTCATTCATAAGCTTCGGATAGCTCAGAAGGAAATCCACGAAGTTTGCACAGGATTAGAAATCCTGCAATTATCGTCAAGATATCCTGATCCTGAGACGCTGGATAGACTAATCAAGGAAGCAAAAGAATTGGCTTCAATGATCTATGCAAGCATAAGAACAGCCAAAAACAATATGAATAATAATACACAAGCCTGACCGTCAGCACTCCGTTTGTCCGCTTCCCTCGCTTTTCTTGCTTCTCTTGCTTCCCTCGCTTCCCGAGCGTAGTCGAGGGGGGCGCTCCCTAAGGAATCTCTGTAGTAATCGGCAGCCCGTACTCTTCCTCCATCCTGATGCCCATTGTTTCGAGTTGATCAAGAATAGGATTGTAGATGGCGGGAATCACGGGAATATGAACGCCCTTAGCATCGATCTGACCCTGTAAAATCATATCCACGCCGCAGGCGGCCGGGAGGGCGACTGTACGGGCGATACTGGTATCTGTGGCCGGGGTGCCAAAATCGAGCAGGCGGGATTTGATGACCTCTTTATGGCCATCGGGGTAGGAAGCGACGAAAGTGTGCTGCATCGCAACCATATCTCTTTCTTCATCCCCGATCATCATTTTTTCAATCATCAGGTCGGAGGTAATGTCAAAAGCAGAGCCCTTTTCCAGGTGAACCGGCTGCTGGCTGAACAGTCCCAGCCATTCCATCGCCACAATGGGGTTGGCCTCTTCCGGCACGCCCAGTTTCTTGGATACCAGCTCCTTCACAATAGCCGGATTGGCAACGCCACTCACCCTTGCGGTGAAGTCGGCATAGGTCATACCGCTCCAGTCGTATTCTTCGTAAGAGATCAGATTCAGCGACTTCATTGCATCCATTATCTCGCACCATTTTTCATAGCGGAAGGTGCCGCGGTACATCGTTTGCACCTCCGGGATGCCGTACAATTCGATGTAGGGCATAGAGTCCCGGTTAGGGTATGATTCGAGCAGGCCCACGCCGGGGAAGTTCACGCGGAAAGGATGCTTGAAATAGTCTTCGGTGGGGATATAGGTCTCCTTGCCATTCAGGAGATAGCGCCCATCGTTATTGCTGGCCATCACCACTCCTTTGGGGGCCCAGGTGAATTTGTAATTGAAAGGGTTCTTTTCTACTTCCGGAGCCACCAGGGCGCCGGTGATGGAATAAAATGCTTCAATTTTCCCACCCTTGGCACGCACCTCGTCGATGATGCGCATTGTGGACATATGGTCGATGCCCGGGTCCACACCCAGTTCATTCAGGATCAGGATGCCGGCCTCGCGGGCTTCTGCATCCAGGGCTTTCATCTCTGGTTTGACGTAGGAGGTGGTGACCATATCTTTCTTATGCGCGATGCATTTTTTTGCCACCATTACGTGATGGGCATAGGGAAGGAGGGACACGCTCAGGTCGTGGGTGCGCACCATCTCGTCCAACTCCACTTCCTTTTCTACCGTCCAGGCCACTGCTGTGCCGTTCGGATGTCCGCCGATCATTGCATCGGCTTTGGATTTGGTGCGGCTGGCTACCGTCACCTGATACCCTTTGTCGAGAAGATAATGCACGATGGGACGAACTACCATTCCAGCCCCAAGGATCAGTACTTTTTTCATTGTGTTCGATTAATGTTAAAAAAATAACAGTTGGCTGCGAAATTAAGAAGTATTCCCTGCCCTGCAAGGCCTGAAGAAGAATTTCGGAAAACTTCTGCCAAAGCGCTTACGGGAAAGCGCTGCAGCCGCATTTTCGGCGTGTATCAGCTATGGTTCAATGATCCTTTGGGTACTTCCCTTCAGATGTATTTTTGGATGTATTGATAGTCGGGGGTGAGTTTTCCCTGGTGCAGGATGAGGGCTTTCCGGACAGGTCCGGGAAGGCTCAGCTTTTCCAGTGGCTGCTTGTAATCGGCAAGCACGATAGCAGGAACAAACGGAAGCAAAGCATTGCTAAAATGTTCTGATGCTTCTTTGGGCAATTCGCTGGGCAGGATATCCACGGTCATCATCTGCATCCCTTTTCCTTCATAACCGGAGCTGATTTCCTGACTGAAAGGATGATACACAAAGATGGGATCTTCAATGGGAGCGGCCTTGACTGTACTCTCAATGGAGCCGTTGATGTCGCAGGTGATGTCTCCAATGACCTCTAATTTGGGCTCGGAGTCGAAGTACATCTGCTCCAGATGGGTTTTGGTGATCAGCTTGGGGTAGCGGGTATCCCAGTACATTCCATTCACCAATACGCTCAGTTGCGGAATATAGGGGTCAAAGGCACTGCGGTAGAACTGAGGGTTCTGGTAATAATCCTGGAGTTCAAACTCTTCCCTGGGATTCAGGGGCTGACTCAGGTGTTGTTCCTTGAAGACGGTGGTAAAGATGACATTATTGGGGAGCGCATTTCTATCTTTCAGGGACAGCAATTCTGCCGGATCTATTTCCTGTACGGGCAGTAGGGCGGCGATTTCCCTGGCCCCGTTTGTCACATTGCCATATCCGGTGAAGCCAAGGGTGAAGGGAAGGAGCTCCTCTGGCAGCCCTTTCTCCGCAATTTCCATCCCTACGGCGGAGATCGCCTGGCGTGCTTCTTCCAGGGATGCATAGTCTTTGGCTTGCTTCAAATGGAGAAAGGGGGTATGTATACCCTTATGATGCAAACGGAGGCCCAGGGTCCACAGGGTATTGATCATCCCGGCGAGGCCGGCGAAGCGGCCAAAGAAGATCATCCGCCTTCCCATCTCATCCTCTATCTTCTCATAATCGATCAGATTGCAACCCAGCTCCATCATCCGCCTGAGCATCGGCATATTGTACTGCTGTCCTTTGATGACGTGGGAGAAAAAAACATAGGTCTTTCCCGCTTCAAAAAAGGGAACAGGCATTTCTTTCACCCCGAAGATGACGGGTGCTTCCTGAAGTTCTTCCACAATTTCGGCTCCGGCCTCCTTAAACTGTTCATTGGAAAAGATGCGTTTGGGTGAGTCCTGAATGAGGGCTTTGAGGCCTTGGTCCCGGATGAGTTTCTGAATGTGTGCGGGTGTCAGGGCGACCCTTCTTTCCATCGGGTATTTGTCTTCGTGCCGGATGCCAAATGCTTTGTTCATAGTGGAAGTGGGTTTGTTTTTTGGGTTGATACTGAGCAAGACCTGCAAACATAGTGAAATCGGGAAAATTTTCCGATCCTATTCTTATATGTAGTATTCAAAGATGGAGGAGTGAAGCACAGAGCCTTTCCCTCAGCTTGGATTTCGTTGGGGATGATGTATATTTGAGAGACAAATCCTCCCTTATGAATCCACGATGTGCATTTCTGCTGATCCTGCCTCTTGCATTTTTCTTGTTTCTTGCTTCCTGCAAAACCCGGCCTCCTGCCGCCCAGGATGCCCCTGTTGCAGCATCTCCGCCGCCTGCTGAGGCTGATGTTCCTCCCCCGCCACCCGAGCCGGATGAGCCCGGGGAAATGCCTGCTTATGACTCTATCGACTGCCGCGTCGTGGTGGAGTTTGGCAGCGCCGGACAGGGCATCAACAACCAGGCAAGGCTGGCACTGGAGCACTATCAGATGAAGTTCTCTATGGACGAGGGCCTTCCGATGCGCCCTCGCCGTCAGCCCAAAGGCAGGGAAGGAGAGATGGAATACTGTTATCCCCTCTTTGGGTTCCCGGAAGAAAAAGCCCTGGCATTTGTCAAAGGAGTGAAGGAGTTGTTGGGCAATGAACCCCTGGTCTTTATCCACGAAAACAAACGCCAGTCGCTACGCTGATTGCTGCTGCAGTCCTTCTGCCGGGCCCTTGCGAAGTGGTGTGAGCCCTCCCCTGCTTACTTCGTCTTTCCTGCGCTTCTTAACCGTATTTTAATGCTGCTATCCTGAAAACTCGTAAATTTGCAGGCTTAAAGGGAATAGTGGCTTTAAAGCATTACATATCAATACTTTTACTTTAAAATTATGGAAAGAAAACACGTGTACACTTTTGGCGATAAACGCGCTGAGGGGAATGCCAAAATGAAGGAATTGCTGGGTGGCAAGGGTGCCAACCTGGCCGAGATGAACCTGATCGGGGTACCGGTGCCTCCGGGCTTTACCATCACCACAGAGGTCTGCAATGAGTATTATACCATTGGTAAGGAAGCCGCGATTGAGAAGATTCGTCTTGAGGTAGAAGCCGGGGTTCGCTATGTGGAGGGGATTATGGGAACCCGTTTCGGGGATACCGAAAATCCCTGTCTCCTTTCTGTTCGCTCGGGAAGCCGCGCCTCGATGCCGGGAATGATGGACACCGTGCTTAACCTCGGCCTGAATGAGGCCGCCGTGGAAGGCATCGCCCGCAAAACCGGCAATGAGCGCTTTGCCTGGGACAGCTATCGCCGTTTTGTGCAAATGTTTGGCGATGTGGTACTGGGAATGAAACCCGCTTCCAAAGAAGATGAAGACCCCTTTGAAGTGATCATTGAGCAGATGAAGGAAGAAAAGGGCGTGCACAATGACAATGATCTGACCACCGATGATCTGAAAGAAATGGTGCGCCGCTTCAAGGCTGCCGTGAAAGAGGGCACAGGAAAAGATTTTCCCGCCGATCCCTGGGAACAGCTCTGGGGCTCTATTGTGGCCGTATTCAATTCCTGGGGGAATGATCGGGCCGTATACTACCGTAAGCTTAACAATATCCCGGAAGAATGGGGTACAGCCGTCAATGTTCAGGCAATGGTTTTCGGAAATATGGGAGACAGCTCTGCCACTGGCGTGGCTTTTACCCGTGATGCTGCTACCGGAGAAGACCTTTTCAATGGAGAATACCTGGTGAATGCGCAGGGTGAAGATGTGGTAGCCGGGATCCGGACGCCTCAGCAGATCACCAAAGAAGGATCACAGCGCTGGGCTGAGCTGGCTAAAGTGAGTGAAGAGGATCGGGCTGCCAATTTTCCTTCTCTGGAAGAAGCAATGCCATCCCTCTATCACGAGCTACTCGAAACCCAGCAGAAGCTGGAAGATCATTACCGCGATATGCAGGATCTGGAGTTCACCATCCAGGAAGGCAAACTCTGGCTGCTGCAAACCCGTAACGGAAAGCGTACCGGTGCTGCAATGGTGAAGATTGCAATGGATATGCTGCGTGAAGGTATGCTCACAGAAAAGGAAGCCCTGCTCAGGATGGAGCCCAACAAACTGGACGAGCTCCTGCACCCCGTTTTTGACCAGGGCGCACTAAACAGGGCCACTTCAATTGCACAGGGCCTTCCAGCCTCTCCGGGCGCTGCCACTGGCCAGATCGTATTCCACGCCGATGAGGCTGAAGAATGGGTTGCCAAAGGCCATAAGGTGATCCTGGTTAGGGTAGAGACTTCTCCGGAAGACCTCAAAGGAATGAATGTGGCAGAAGGCATCCTTACCGCCCGCGGCGGGATGACCTCCCACGCTGCCGTTGTTGCCCGCGGAATGGGCAAGTGCTGCGTTTCCGGCGCCGGCGCACTCAAGATCAGCTATAAAGAGCGTACACTTACTGTCGGCGATGTGGTGATGAAGGAAGGTGACTGGATGTCGCTGAACGGTTCCACCGGTGATGTGTACGAAGGAAAGATTGATACCCGCGATCCGGAACTCAGTGGTGACTTCGGTTCCCTGATGGAACTGTCCGACAAGCACGCACGGATGTATGTCCGTACCAATGCCGATACTCCTCACGATGCCCAGGTCGCCCGCGACTTTGGTGCAAAAGGAATTGGGCTCTGCCGTACAGAACATATGTTCTTTGGTGGCGATAAGATTATTGCAATGCGGGAGATGATCCTGGCCAAAGATGAAATGGGAAGGCGCAAAGCACTCGAAAAACTGCTACCCATCCAGCGCGAAGACTTTGAAGGCATCTTTGAAGCAATGCACGACCTGCCGGTGACGGTTCGTCTGCTTGACCCGCCCCTGCACGAGTTTGTGCCTCACGATGACAAAGGACAGCAGGAAATGGCAGAGGTGATGGGTATCCCCGTGGAAGAAGTCAAGGCAACAGTGGAAAGCCTCAGCGAATTCAACCCGATGCTGGGACACCGGGGTTGCCGTCTTGGAAACACCTATCCCGAGATATCTGAAATGCAGAGCCGCGCCATCATCGAGGCAGCCCTGAACCTCAAAGCAAAAGGTGTACGTGCTATTCCGGAAATTATGATCCCTCTCACCGGTACAGTTGAGGAGATGAGGATGCAGGAAGGCATTGTGCGAAGTACAGCTGAAAAAGTAATGGAAGAAAGGGGGGAACGCATTGAATACCTTGTAGGCACAATGATCGAGATTCCCCGTGCCGCCCTGACCGCCGATAAGATCGCAGAAAGTGCAGAGTTTTTCAGCTTTGGCACCAACGACCTTACCCAGATGGCCTTTGGTTATTCCCGCGATGATGCCGGAAAATTCCTCAAGGTCTATCTCGACAACGGCATCCTGAAGCACGATCCTTTCCAGGTGCTGGATCAGGAGGGGGTTGGACAGCTGGTGGAGATGGCTTGTGAGCGGGGTCGCAAGGCCCGCCCGGATATCAAACTCGGTATCTGCGGTGAGCACGGCGGTGAGCCCAGTTCAGTAGAGTTCTGTCACCGCACCGGCCTCGACTATGTAAGCTGTAGCCCTTTCCGTGTGCCGATTGCCCGTCTGGCTGCCGCCCAGGCCAATGTGCGCTAAAGCATAAGAACATTGACAAACAGCTGCCGGATCATTGTGATCCTGGCAGCTGTTTTTTTTCACAGTCCATCGGTGTCTTATCTCTCAGGGAATCCACATCCAGGCTGCGCTCGATGTACACGCTCAGCCAGATAGAGATGTTCGGGTCATAGTATTACGATGATCCCTCAAAGTCGACGCTGTTTATGATGGTCGTCGGAAGACGCCCCCCTTGCCCACCTTAGTTCTAGCGAAGGCGAACTCGTCCGCCTGCGGACAACGGACGCTTCCCAACTTGATATATGCGAAATAAATGCGTATATTCAAGCCTTCTCTCCAATACTTTACTGCGATGGACAATATTCTGATGCACTATTTCAATGAGCGTTTTGCCCAGGTGGGCTTGCGCAACAGGACGATGGCGGAAAAGGGGCCGCTGATCACCATTTCGAGGCAGGCGGGCTGTCCGGCCGGATTATTTGCGGAACGCCTGAAAGAGAACCTGGAGAAGCAGGCAAATAAACGAAGTGAGGCGGAAATCCGGATTATCAGCAAGGAGATATTGAGTGAGGCGGCCCGGGAGTTGGGGATGTCGGAGAAAAAGATAAATGAGATTGTGGAGGCAAGCCACCGCACAACGATTGAAGAAATCATTGAGGCGCTGGCCAGCAAGTATTACAAGAGTGACATTAGGATTCGAAATACCATATCCGAGGTAATCCGCAGTATAGCTGCTAGCGGATCGGTCATCATCATTGGCCGGGGTGCGGCGGCGCTGTTGCAGGATCGCACTCACACGCTTCACATCCGTTTGGAGGCGCCGGAGGAGTGGCGTGTGGAACGTTTAGTGCGGAAATACGGATGGAAGGCTGAGGAAGCCCACGCCACGATGCGTCAATGGGATGAGGGCCGCCTGAAGCTGATCAGGAGTTTTGCCGGCGGGCGGGATACTTCCTCCTTATACGACGTCACTTACAACTGCAGCCGTTTAAGCCTGGATAAGATGTCGGAGGCGAGCCTGGCCCTATTGTAATCGGGAGTAATCGGGGTTTGGGAATGAGGGGAAGGCAGAGAGCAAGAAGGAGCAATAGGAATGGATAGGCATAAAAAAAACCCCGCAAAAGCGGGGTTTTCAATAAAGGCTGGCGACGACATACTCTCCCACGGATGCAGTACCATCTGCGCTGGCGGGCTTAACTTCTCTGTTCGGGATGGGAAGAGGTGGACCCCGCCGCTATAGTCACCATAAGGCCTTAAATACCTTAGACATATGAAGGAGGAGAACAATTTTCGTCAGCGATATCATTGGTCACTGATGTCGAGAAAATCTACGGGCAATTAGTACTGCTCGGCTTTGACATTACTGTCTTTACACCTGCAGCCTATCAACGTCATCGTCTATAACGGCCCTTAAAAGAAGCCTCATCTTGGGCTGAGTTTCGTGCTTAGATGCTTTCAGCACTTATCTCATCCATACGTAGCTACCCTGCGGTGCGGCTGGCGCCACAACAGGTACACCAGAGGTATGTCCGACACGGTCCTCTCGTACTAATGTCAGGTGCCCTCAAGCTTCTAACGCCCACAACAGATAGGGACCGAACTGTCTCGCGACGTTCTGAACCCAGCTCGCGTGCCACTTTAATAGGCGAACAGCCTAACCCTTGGGACCTTCTCCAGCCCCAGGATGTGACGAGCCGACATCGAGGTGCCAAACCACTCCGTCGATGTGAGCTCTTGGGAGTGATAAGCCTGTTATCCCCGGAGTACCTTTTATCCTTTGAGCGACGGCCCTTCCATTCGGAACCGCCGGATCACTATGTCCGTCTTTCGACCCTGATCGACTTGTAAGTCTCACAGTCAAGCACCCTTATGCCATTGCACTCTACGCACGGTTACCAAGCGTGCTGAGGGTACCTTTGAAAGCCTCCGTTACTCTTTTGGAGGCGACCACCCCAGTCAAACTACCCACCAAACACTGTCTCCCGCATTGCGGGATTAGGCATCAAATAAACAAAGGGTGGTATTTCAAGGATGACTCCACGACTCCTAGCGAAGCCGCTTCACAGTCTCCCACCTATCCTACACATTGTTTATCCAATGTCAATGTTAAGTTGTAGTGAAGGTTCACGGGGTCTTTCCGTCCCGTTGCGGGTATCCGGCATCTTCACCGGAACTACAATTTCACCGAGCTCGTGGCTGAGACAGTGCCCAGATCGTTACACCATTCGTGCAGGTCGGAACTTACCCGACAAGGAATTTCGCTACCTTAGGACCGTTATAGTTACGGCCGCCGTTTACCGGGGCTTCAATTAAGACCTTCTCTCCGCCGAAGCGAAAATAAGCCCTCCTCTTAACCTTCCGGCACCGGGCAGGTGTCAGGCCCTATACGTCATCTTTCGATTTAGCAGAGCCATGTGTTTTTGATAAACAGTCGCCTGGGCCAATTCTCTGCGGCCCCACTTTCGCAGGGCGTCCTTTCTCCCGAAGTTACAGGACAATTTTGCCTAGTTCCTTAGCCACGGATCACTCGAGCACCTTTGGATACTCTCCTCGACTACCTGTGTCGGTTTACGGTACGGGTAACAACAACCTGAAGCTTAGAGGTTTTTCTTGGAAGTCCGATTAGGGCCACTATCCGTTCGTCCGAAGACTCACGGTACTATCAGGTTCGGCACGTCCGGCGGATTTGCCTACCGGTCGTATACCTACACCCTTCAACGTACTATTCCGTCAGTACGCGGGCCTTTCACATCTTCGTCACCCCATCGCAGTTATTGTTAGTACAGGAATATTAACCTGTCATCCATCGACTATCCCCTTCGGGTTCGCCTTAGGTCCCGACTAACCCTGATCCGATTAGCGTTGATCAGGAAACCTTAGTCTTTCGGTGTGCAGGTTTCTCGCCTGCATTATCGTTACTCATGCCTACATTTGCTTTTCCAGCCGCTCCAGCCTGCCTCACGACAAACCTTCTGCGCAACTGGAATGCTCCCCTACCACTCCCGCTAATGCGGGAATCCATAGCTTCGGTAATATGCTTATGCCCGATTATTATCCACGCCTGATCGCTCGACTAGTGAGCTGTTACGCACTCTTTAAATGAATGGCTGCTTCCAAGCCAACATCCTAGCTGTCTGTGCAATCAGACTTCGTTTGAACAACTTAGCATATGTTTTGGGACCTTAGCTGATGATCTGGGTTGTTTCCCTCTCGGGCGTGGACCTTAGCACCCACGCCCTCACTCCCAGATATATGTACTAGCATTCGGAGTTTGTCAGGATTTGGTAGGCGATGAAGCCCCCTAGTCCAATCAGTAGCTCTACCTCTAGCACACTAAATCTGAGGCTGTTCCTAAAAACATTTCGGGGAGTACGAGCTATTTCTCAGTTTGATTGGCCTTTCACCCCTACCCACAGCTCATCCAAAGACTTTTCAACGTCAACTGGTTCGGTCCTCCATTGCGTGTTACCGCAACTTCAACCTGGCCATGGGTAGATCACAAAGTTTCGCGTCTACCCCCTCTAACTATACGCCCTATTCAGACTTGCTTTCGCTTCGGTTGCTCCCGTTTACGGGATTAACCTTGCTAGAGAGGAGTAACTCGTAGGCTCATTATGCAAAAGGCACGCCGTCATCCCGCAGATGCGGGACTCCGACCGCTTGTAAGCGCACGGTTTCAGGTTCTATTTCACTCCCCTGTTCGGGGTGCTTTTCACCTTTCCCTCACGGTACTAGTTCGCTATCGGTCTCTCAGGAGTATTTAGCCTTACCAGATGGTGCTGGCAGATTCCCACAGGATTTCTCCGGTCCCGCGGTACTCAGGATACTGTTAGGTAGTTAATTCGTTTTGCATACGGGACTATCACCCCCTATGGTTCAACTTTCCAGAAGTATTCTGCTACAAATTAACAGTCCACATTACAGTCCTACAACCCCAAAATTGCCGTAACAATTTTGGTTTGGGCTGTTCCCCGTTCGCTCGCCACTACTTGGGGAATCACTATTGTTTTATTTTCCTCCAAGTACTTAGATGTTTCAGTTCCCTGGGTTAGCTTCCGTCTTACGACGGATATCCCGATTGCTCGGGATGGGTTGCCCCATTCGGAAATCTCCGGATCAAAGGTTATTTGCACCTCCCCGAAGCTTATCGCAGCTAGTCACGTCCTTCATCGCCTCTGAGAGCCAAGGCATCCTCCGTGCGCCCTTAGTAACTTTCTCGATGGTCGCTCGGTGATCAATCACATTGCTTGATTACTTAACTTGTTCTCTCTCCTTCAATATGTCAAAGAACGTTTCCGCTAAATGCGGTAGTGGATTTCTCGGACTCGAACCGATGCCATTTGCCTTTAGGCGATGTGCTCATCCTGAGCAAAATCCAGTTTTATTTTCCCTATCCGCGTTTGGATAGTTTGTGGAGAATATCGGATTCGAACCGATGACCCCTAGCTTGCAAAGCTAGTGCTCTAGCCAGCTGAGCTAATTCCCCAACGCTGTAGTCCCGAGCAGATTTGAACTGCTGACCCCTACATTATCAGTGTAGTGCTCTAACCAACTGAGCTACGGGACTAAATAAATGCTTTGCGCCCCGTGTGGGCCATTCAATGAACGTGTCATAGAATAAGTCTTTGACGATTGGGAAGTAGAATGCGACAAATGCAAACAGGCCGAAACCTGTTATGAGTGCATCTCTCTAGAAAGGAGGTATTCCAGCCACACCTTCCGGTACGGCTACCTTGTTACGACTTAGCCCCAGTCACTAGTTTTACCCTAGGCCGCTCCTTGCGGTCACGGACTTCAGGTACCCCCAGCTTCCATGGCTTGACGGGCGGTGTGTACAAGGCCCGGGAACGTATTCACCGCGCCGTGGCTGATGCGCGATTACTAGCGATTCCAGCTTCATGGAGTCGAGTTGCAGACTCCAATCCGAACTGAGACCGGTTTTCGAGATTTGCATCCTGTCACCAGGTAGCTGCCCTCTGTACCGGCCATTGTAGCACGTGTGTAGCCCTGGACATAAGGGCCGTGCTGATTTGACGTCATCCCCACCTTCCTCACTACTTGCGTAGGCAGTTTCCTTAGAGTCCCCACCATTATGTGCTGGCAACTAAGGATAGGGGTTGCGCTCGTTATGGGACTTAACCCGACACCTCACGGCACGAGCTGACGACAACCATGCAGCACCTTGAAGACCGCTCCGAAGAGAAACCCGATTTCTCGGGAAGTCAGTCTCCATTTAAGCCCAGGTAAGGTTCCTCGCGTATCATCGAATTAAACCACATGCTCCACCGCTTGTGCGGGCCCCCGTCAATTCCTTTGAGTTTCAACCTTGCGATCGTACTCCCCAGGTGGATCACTTAATGCTTTCGCTCAGTCGCTGACGATATATTGCCAACAACGAGTGATCATCGTTTACGGCGTGGACTACCAGGGTATCTAATCCTGTTTGCTCCCCACGCTTTCGTGCCTGAGCGTCAGTTATAGCTTAGTAAGCTGCCTTCGCGATCGGTGTTCTGTGTCATATCTAAGCATTTCACCGCTACACAACACATTCCGCCTACTCCAACTATACTCTAGAATAACAGTATCAATGGCAGTTCCCCGGTTGAGCCGGGGGATTTCACCACTGACTTACTATTCCGCCTGCGCACCCTTTAAACCCAATAAATCCGGATAACGCTTGCATCCTCCGTATTACCGCGGCTGCTGGCACGGAGTTAGCCGATGCTTATTCATACGGTACCGTCAGCCCCTTACACGTAAGGGGGGTTCTTCCCATATAAAAGCAGTTTACAACCCATAGGGCCGTCATCCTGCACGCGGCATGGCTGGTTCAGACTTGCGTCCATTGACCAATATTCCTTACTGCTGCCTCCCGTAGGAGTCTGGTCCGTGTCTCAGTACCAGTGTGGGGGATCACCCTCTCAGGACCCCTAGACATCGTAGCCTTGGTGAGCCTTTACCTCACCAACTAGCTAATGTCACGCATGCCCATCCTTAACCGCCGGAGCTTTGATCACAATCAGATGCCTGATCGTAATGTTATGGGGTATTAATCCCGATTTCTCGGAGCTATTCCCCAGTCAAGGGTAGGTTGCATACGCGTTACGCACCCGTGCGCCACTCGTGTATCTCCGAAGAGACCTTACCGTTCGACTTGCATGTATTAGGCCTGCCGCTAGCGTTCATCCTGAGCCAGGATCAAACTCTTCATTGTAAAAGTTGATCTTTAATGTCTCAAGGATTCACTCATCAAAAGAATTGTATTCTTAAGTGCATTTGCTGCATTCTTTACTTCCTCAACCTGTCAAAGAACTATTCTCTTTTTCCCTTATCTCCTCGCCTCGTATCAGCATCTCTTCGTAAGGGGCTGCAAAGGTAATAAGATTTATTATCCGTGCAAACTTTTTAAGAAAATTATTTCAAAAGAACGTATGTGAATTATCTTTTCTCCCTTAAAAGGGACGGCAAAATTAAGCACTAAGCCTGTATCCTCCAAATATTATTTCAAATATTTTCTCTCAGATAAATCCACACTCTCAAAAAACGTCCCCGTAAGGGGCTGCAAAGATAAATCCTAATTTTTTACTTAAACAAGCCCCAATAGAAAAAAAACAAAATAAAACTATCAAAACACAGATAATCAACCTTATACACTTATCAACAAAGCATCTGATCGTCTGAATATCCCGCTTATACGCTCCCTCACACTATAAGGTTCACCCCCCTGACAAAATTTATAACTGCACAAAAATATGCGTGAACTTAATCCGTATTTTTGTCTAAGTCAGCGAATCATAATTTCTAATATATATATATGTGTCGAGTCATTCCACTCTTTCTCCTCCTAACGCTACATTTTGGTTCCCTATCAGGGCAATCCCGTGAAAGGGGGCAGCACCAAAACCGCTTCTTTACCGGTGGCGGGCTCGGATTACAGATCGGTACCGTCACCCTGATTGATGTGTCGCCCCATATCGGATACTACCTCACTGAAAGAATTGCCCTGGGCATTGGAGCAACATACCAGTATTACAGCATCAAAACCAAACAATTTGACTACAGCACAGATATCTGGGGAGGCCGCACTTTTGGGCGCTACTATTTTCTGGAAAACATCTTCGGCCACATCGAGTATGAATACCTGAACTACGAGGCCGCCCTGATCGACCCTTACGGCTTCTATACTGGCAATATTAAGCGTGTTGGTGTAAACAATGTGCTCGTTGGAGCAGGTTACCGGGAAAATATTTTCGGCAACAGCTACATCAACGCCCTCCTCCTATGGAACCTGAACGAAACAGTATACACATTATATAGTAATCCCATCCTACGTGTAGGCATCGACGTGGGTTTGTAAACAAAAATGCCCGGCTGAGCGCAGGGAACAGCCGGGCATTGGATTCTATCCTCTGCGCTGATCAGCCTTCGGGAATATTCCGCAACACTTCCAGCGTCAATTCCCAAAAACGTGCTACAGTATCAATCTTTATTCTTTCATCCGGACTATGGGCTCCCTTGATCGTAGGACCGTAAGAGATCATATCCATTCCCGGGTATTTCTCCCCGATCAATCCACACTCCAGCCCGGCGTGAATGGCCAATACCTTCGGCTTTTCTCCATAAAGGCGTTCCCAGGATGCAGCGGTAATGCGGGTGATTTCACTGTCGGGATTGGGAGTCCAGCCAGGGTAACCATCACTGTGCGCAGCCTCAGCCCCGCCCAGGGCGAAGACCGATGCCACCATAGTGCAAATGTCTTCCTTGGCGGTTTCCACTGAACTGCGCTGGCTGGTCGTGATCTCATAATACCCTTCCTGAGCACGCACAGCAGCCAGATTAGTGGAGGTTTCCACAAAATCAGCAATATCCTGCGACCAGGCTATGACCCCGTGTGGACAAGCATACAAGACCCTGGACAAGCGCAGGGCATCTTCCGGAAGAATGCATTTTTCCGGAAGACTGATCTCCTCTGATTTGATCCACAGAGCTGGCTCGCTGCCGTGATATTCCCGGGTGAATATCGTGCTTATCTTTTCCAGGTATTCCTGAAAAGGCTTGTATTGCGCTAATGGCAATGCCAAACTGATCCATCCTTCCCGCGCAATGGCATTGCGAAGATTCCCGGCTTTGATGTCGACCAGGCAAGCATCATAAGTGCTCAATGCCTCCAGAAGAATGCGGTTGACAAGTTTAACCGCATTACCCCTTCCTTTGTGAATATCATCTCCGGAATGCCCCCCAACCAGACCGCCCAAACTCACCGACAGTCCTTTCATACCGGGTTTCAGGCTTGTTTTTCGGTAAAACAGTTTTGCTACGGTATCCTTTCCTCCCGCACATCCGATGAAGAGTTCCCCTTCATCCTCCGAATCGAGATTGAGCAGGATCTTCCCCTGCAGAAAACCGGGATCCAGACCAAAGGCTCCACTCAGGCCTGTTTCCTCATCAACTGTAATCAAGCACTCCAGCGGTCCGTGAGCGATGTCATTCGCTTCCAGCAGGGCGAGTTGTGCCGCCATCCCTATCCCGTCATCGGCACCCAGGGTTGTCCCGCTTGCTTTTACCCATCCATCCACGATGTGCGCAAGGATGGGATCCTTATCAAAATCGTGATCCACATCGGTATTCTTCTCGCATACCATATCCATATGGCTTTGCAAGACTACTGTTTTCCGCTTTTCCATCCCTTTTGTTGCGGGCTTTCTGATGAGCACGTTGCCCACCGTATCCTGCAGGCTTTCCAGTCCCTGCCTGCGGCCAAACTCCAGTAGCCAGGCCGCAATTTTTTCTTCTTTTTTCGAAGGGCGTGGGATTTCCAGAATTTCTGCGAAATAATGCCAGAGTCGTTCCGGCTTCAGTCCTCGGATTTCTTTGTTCAGCATATTCAATGATGTTTTAACATTATTTTTCGGGTACACTCCTCAAGGCAGCGATCATTGCCAGTGGGTCATCGGCCGAGAAAACCGTATTTCCCGCTACCAAAACATCTACCCCGGCTTTAAGCAGTTCGGGTGCATTCTCCAGGGTCACCCCTCCGTCCACTTCAATCAGAAATGAGGCATTGGTTTCTTCCTGCAGCTTGTTTGCTTCATTTATGCGTGCCAAGGTACGTGGAATGAATTTTTGTCCTCCAAATCCGGGGTTGACGCTCATAATGAGCAGAAGATCGATTTCCGTGGCTATTTCGCGCACCGCAGAAACGGGGGTATGCGGATTCAGGGCAAGTCCGGCTTTCATTCCCAGTTGCCGGATGCGCACCAGGGTGCGCTGCAGGTGGATGCAGCTTTCATAGTGCACGCTCAGATAATCGGCTCCGGCATCCTTAAAAGCCTCCAGATAGTCATCCGGATGAGAGATCATCAGGTGAACATCGAAGACTTTCCGGGTATAAGGACGGATGGCTTTAATTACGGGCGGTCCAAACGTAAGGTTGGGCACAAAATGTCCATCCATTACGTCCAGATGCACCCAGCTGGCCTCCGAACGGGCCACCATCTCCACTGCCTCCCCTAAACGGGCAAAATCGGCACTGAGCAATGAAGGTGCAATGATTGGTGTCATATCAGATCATTTGCGCAAATATACCCTATTCATAAAAGGAGCCAATACACAAAGCAAGAATATCAGTAAGGCTTTTCAGGAATCTGCTCCGTCGGCTGAAACAGTTTGATCAGGATTTTCAAGCTTGCTTGCCAGAATGTCGATCAGGTGGATCGTTTGAATCGGATTCCCCTTTTTGTCAATGCAGGCCTGTTGATGCATCAGGCAGGAGGCGTCGGTAGAGGTGATAAATTCTGCGCCGGTTTCCATAGCGTTCATCACTTTCTGCTCGCCCATAGCCACGGAAATCCCTTCGTGCTTCACCGCAAATGTTCCACCGAAACCACAGCAAACCTCCGTATCCTTCATCTCCACCAATTCGAGCCCCTTCACCCCTTTTAAAAGGGTCCGGGCTTCCTCTCTGATGCCATATTCCCTGAGCGCTGCACAGGAGTCGTGATAGGTCACCCGGTGTGGGAATTCAGCACCTACATCTGTGATTTTCAATACATTGACCAGAAAATCAGTGAATTCATACATATTACGCTTAAGCTGCCGGTATTCGTTGTGCAGGGCTGAATTGTAAAAGAGCTCATCATAGTAATTCCGTACCATTCCTGCACAGGAGGCAGATGGGGTTATGATATAACGATCGTTGGGGAAATCTCGAATGAATTTTTCGCCGATGGATTTGGCTTCATCCCAGAATCCGGCATTGAAAGCCATTTGTCCGCAGCAGGTCTGATTGGGATTGTAATGCACCCCAATTCCTAACTTTTCCAGCACACGAACCATATTCATCCCTGTGGAGGGAAAAAACTGATCGACGAAGCAGGGGATAAAAATGTCAACTATCATTGTTCTTCGCTGTGGAAGCAAAGTTAGAAATTGCAGCTTTTCTTCCCGCCTCTTTTCCTGTGAGATACTAACAAGCTTTCCTCCGTTTTTTTGCGGCATATAATCTTTCTAAATTTGTTGCTTGAACTTGCTCATCCGTCCACCTATACAATGGCGCGAGCCCGCGATGGAGCTCCCCTATTCTAAGTCGTACAGCACACGATTGCTGGCACTGTCATTTCTGAGTAAGGGAAGAATTATTCCAGGGCAGATTTCAAATTGTGGAGATGTGAAGGTTTTTATGCGCTTACTGGAGTCTTTAGGCCTGCCCGACAGAAACAGGGTTCATCTCGATGCCGGAGATGGGGCTGCGGTGGCGCGTTTCGGGCTGGCCATTGCAGCGGCCAGTCCCGGGGATTATTCCCTGGATGGATCTGCTCAGCTCAGAAAAAGGCCTATGGGTGCCCTGGTTGATGCACTTCGTAATCTGGGTGCAGACATTCAGTATGCCGGTGCTTCAGGTTACCTTCCCCTGATCATCCGGGGGAAAAAGCTGTGTGGAGGTAAGTTGTCCATATCTTCCTCAGAAAGCAGCCAATACGCTTCTGCCCTGGTGATGCTGGGCAGCATATTGCCCTCTCCCCTGTTTCTGCATCTGGAAGGCAATCCGGTTTCCCTCCCCTATCTTGATCTCAGCCTTGAATTGCTTCGTGAGGCTGGTATTGATGCAAAACGGAACGGAGCGGAGATTGAGATACATCCTGGGGGATTTAAGACCCTGCAAATGGATGCTCCTGCCGATTGGAGTGCGGCCTCCTATGCCTTTGCACTTTATTCATTGTCTGCATTGCCTTTCCTCGCCCTTCCCGCGCTGCAACCCGACGGGCGACAGGCCGATGTGGATTCAATCCAGCACTTTCATTTTTTCGGGGTGGATACCGGGTTTTCGGAAAGTGGTCTTATCCTGAAGAGGATTCCGAAATTTGCCTATCCCTTCAAGGCCGATCTCCGGAATTCCCCTGATTTGCTGCCCGCCCTGGCCATCAGTGCAGCCGGCAACGGGATGGAAGCTTATTTTTGCGGGCTTCCTCATCTCAAGCTGAAAGAATCCAACCGTATTGATGCCATCCGGGCAGGATTGTATCAGGTGGGTATAGAAACAGAAAGTGGAAGGGATTGGCTCAGAATAAAGCCCGGAGCGCTGAAAGAGGGATGCTTTGAATTTGATTCCTTCGGGGATCACCGGATTGCGATGGCATTCTCCCTCCTAAGTATGAAATGCGGTGCGGCGGTCATCCAGCAAGCGGAATGTGTGGAAAAATCCTGGCCCGGATGGTGGGAAACGCTTAAATTGTTGGGGTTTGAGTTAATAGAGACAAAGGCGGGCTAGGCCGTCTTAATGCATCTTCTGTCTTTTCATCAGATAAGGCAGGAGCACCTGTCGGAAGCCCAGGTGTATATCAGCCTCCACAAAATCAATCCGATACTGGGCACAACGCAGTTTTAAGGCATCATTGAATTTTCTGATCCTCTCCAGGTATTGCTGACGAACCTCCGCAGGCTGGATCTTCACTTCTTTACCGCTTTCCATATCAATAAAGCGATAAGGACGGTTTTCGAATTCAAACTTGAACTCACGTGCGTGATCGGCCACGTGGAAGAGGATCACTTCGTGCTTGTTGTGTTTGAGATGCTGCAGGGCGCTGAAGAGGGCATCTTCCTCTGCACCACTGTCCATCATATCGCTAAAGATCACGACCAAAGCGCGTTTATGGATTTGATCGGCGATCAGGTGAAGGGTTTCGGTGGCCGAGGTCGTCTTTCTGTCAGCTGGATCGGGGCGCTGCAGCAGCTTTTCCAATTCACTGTAAAGGTAGCGCAGGTGTACCGACGAGGATTTGGCCCGGGTGTGCAAACTGATTTGGTCGCTAAAGAGGCTCAGGCCAAAAGCATCACGCTGTCGCTTAAGCAGGTTCATCACTGCTGCAGCGGCATACACCGAGAAAACCATTTTATTGGGATTATCCAGGGATGGCTTTTCGATAAAGGGGAAATACATTGAGGAGGAAACATCCAGCACAATCTGGCAGCGCAGGTTGGTTTCTTCCTCAAAGCGCTTGACAAACATCTTCTCAGTCCGTCCAAAAAGCTTCCAGTCGATATGCCTGGTAGACTCCCCGCTGTTGTAGAGCCGATGTTCAGCAAATTCCACAGAAAAGCCGTGAAAAGGGCTTTTATGCAGGCCTGTAATGAAGCCCTCCACCACTTGCCGGGCAATCAGCTCGAGGGAGGAGAATTGTTGCAGCTTTGTTTGATCAATGTAGCTTTCAGCCATATCCATAAACAGGAACTACCACAATGCCGGACTGCCTTGTGGTAGTTTCTGCCGTGTTTCGTAGGTTATTAAAGCAGTGCTTCTATTTTAGACTGAAGCACGGATTTTGGAACAGCGCCTACCTGTTTGTCTACCACTTCTCCTCCTTTAAAAAAGAGGATGGTGGGGATATTGCGGACGCCGAATTGGGCAGTAACACCAGGATTACTGTCCACATCCAATTTACAAACCACAGCTTTGCCTTCATACTCTTTGGCAAGTTCTTCGACGATGGGTCCTACCATCCGGCAAGGTCCGCACCACTCCGCCCAAAGGTCAATAAGTACCGGCTTGTCAGCCTGCATTACGATCTGGTCGAAATTCGCATCAGTCAGTTCAATGGCCATTTTTATCAGTTTTACAGGGTTTATGCTTAGGTGCAAAGATATGTTTTTTGTTTCAGGCATTATCCCCTATCAGGACAGATTGATGCGCACTGCTTTTATATCCTGCATTTTCCTGAGAAAGCCGGCAGCATTGACCTTATGGCGGGCATTGGAGAGATCGACGGAGAGGTCTTTATCCTCATAAACCTGTAATACCAGCGGACACTCACCCTTCTCCGAAGCGATGAGATTTTCTATCCGGCCTATCATTTCGGAATTCAATACAGTCACAGGGATTTTGAGTGTAATGGTTTTGTGCTGTTTTTCCAGGGCATCAGCCAGGAGATTGATGTGTTGGATGCGAATATTCAGCTGATTATTATTGCGATAAGAGGGCTGAACCCGGGCAGTGATGAAGAGGAAGAGGCCTGGCTCAAGAAACTTCTTGAAATTCAGGTAATCTTCAGCAAACAGGGTGAAGTTCATCGTATCCGTAAAATCTTCAAGCTGAAAAGTGCCGAAGGGATTGCCGTTTTTTGCTGTTTTACTGCTTGATTCCGTCAACATTCCTGCAAAGCGTATTTCCTTATTGGCGTAGCGCGGCAGCAGATGTTTCAGGCTGCTCAGGTCGCTGTTGGTAAGGTATTGCATCTCTGTTTTATACTCATCGAGTGGATGGCCGGAGATGTAGAAACCTGTCACATCTTTTTCGTTCCTCAGCTGCTCTATGCGGGTCCAGGCTTTGCATTCCGGCATTACAGGATCCTCCATTGCCAGGGTGGCTTCGGTTCCGAAAAGGGATGCCTGGGCTGCATTCTTTCGCTCCTGCCAGTTTTGTCCGTATTTGATCACCCTTTCAAGGAAGGAGGTATCTTCTTCATTTTCTTTGTAGAAAAACTGAGCACGGTGAGTTAGCTTAAATCCGTCGAATGCTCCGGCCTGGGCCAGGCACTCCAGGTTTTTCCGGTTTACGGTACGCAGGTTGATTCGCCGGGCCAGGTCAAAGACATTATGAAAGGGCCCATTGTTTTCTCTTTCCCGAATGATCTCTTTCACTGCGGCTTCGCCGACACCTTTGATGGCGGCCAGGCCAAAGCGGATCTGGCCCTGGTCGTTGACAGTAAACTCCAGCTGGCTTTCATTGATATCCGGGCCCAGCACCGGAATACGCTGATGATGACATTCTTCAATAAAAAAGGTGATCTTCTTGATGTCGCTGATGTTATGCGTCAAAACTGCCGCCATATATTCAGCTGGGTAATGGGCTTTAAGGTATCCGGTGCGATAAGCCACCAGTGAATAGGCTGCAGAATGAGAGCGATTGAATCCATAGTTGGCGAATTCCTGCATTATACCAAACACCTCTTCCGCTTTGCTCTTGCCGATCCCTCGTTTGGCTGCGCCTTCCACGAAAAGAATCTTCTGTTTTTCCATCACATCCATCTTCTTCTTCCCCATTGCACGCCGCAGCACATCGGCGTGGCCCAGGCTGAAGCCGGCCAGGATCTGAGCTGCCTGCATAATCTGCTCCTGATAGACCATAATTCCGTACGAAGGCCGGAGGATATCCTCGAGATCAGGATGAGGGTACTCCACTTTCTCCAGACTGTGTTTACGACGAATAAACTGAGGAATGAACTTCATTGGTCCGGGACGGTATAGGGCATTCATCGCAATGAGGTCTTCCAGATCAGTGGGTTTTAACTCTTTCAGATACTGCCGCATTCCTTCCGATTCGAACTGAAAGGTACCGATGGTATCGCCCCTTTGGTACAATTCAAAGGCTTTCGGATCATCCAGGGGGATGGTTTCTATATCCAACTGAACTTTATGTCGCAGGGCAATATTCTTCAGGGCTGATTTCAGGATGGAAAGGGTTTTCAAACCCAGGAAGTCCATCTTCAGCATTCCGGCTTCCTCTACGATTTTGCCCTCATACTGGGTTACCATCAGCGTACTGTCTTTGGCTGTACTGAGGGGCACCAGGTTTTCCAGGTTCTCCGGCCCGATGATCACACCACAGGCGTGGGTACCAGTATGCCTGGCAGAGCCTTCGAGTGTTTGGGCAAAGCGGAGTGTCTTCTTTTCCAGCTCACTTCCGTCCTTCAGTACCTGTGCAAGCTCAGGCACATTGGCATAGGCATTGGCCAGGCTTTCCTTGGGTCCTTCAGGCACAAGCTTGGCCAGGCGATCAGCATCGGGCAGCGGAAGTTTCAAGACGCGCGCCACATCCCGGATAGCAAGCCGGGCGGCCATAGTGCCAAAAGTTACGATCTGGGCAACTTTATCCTCTCCATATTTCTCTACCACATAATCCAAAACCTTTTCCCGTCCCTCATCATCAAAATCCACGTCAATATCCGGCATTGAAATGCGCTCGGGATTAAGAAATCGCTCAAAAAGCAGATTATAGGCGATGGGGTCAATGGAAGTAATGCCGGTACAATAAGCCACGGCACTCCCGGCAGCAGATCCCCGTCCCGGACCTACCATCACATCCATTTCCCGGGCTTTGTTAATGAAATCGGCCACAATGAGGAAATAGCCGGCGAAGCCCATATTGCGTATCACTTCCAATTCAAAATCCAGGCGCGCCCGAATCTGCTCACTCAGATCCGGATACAGGGCTTTGGCTCCTTCATAGCTTAGGTGGCGCAAATAGGCATCTTCATTTTCAAAGCCTTCCGGAAGAGGAAAGTGAGGCAATATCACTTTATCCAGGGTAATATCATACTCCTCCACTTTTTGCACGATTTCCTGTGTATTGGCAATGACCTCCGGAAGGTCGGGGAAGAGAGCTGCCATCTCCTCAGGAGATTTCAGATACTCCTGTCCCGAATAATGCAGGCCATCGGCATCGCTGAGATCCTTTCCAGTATTCAGGCAGATCAGGATTTTATGCGCATCAAAATCTTCCTGTTTCACAAAATGCACATCATTGGCGGCGATACACTTAAGCCCGAACTTTTCGGCCATTTCCAGCAATTGCGGATTGACCTGATCCTGCTCTTGCAAACCGTGTCGCTGCAATTCCAGATAGAAGTCCTCTCCAAAAATATCCAGGTACTGCTCCAAAACTTCCTCTGCTTTCTCACGCCCTTTATTTAACAAAGTATAAGGAATCTCTCCTCCCAGACAGGCACTGGTGGCAATAAGGCCTTCGCTGTACTGCTTGAGCAACTCCTTATCAACACGAGGATTGTAATAGAACCCCTCTTTGTATCCCCTGGAAGTAAGCCTGGCCAGGTTGTGGTATCCGGTTTTGTTTTTGGCCAACAGGATCAGATGATAACTGAGTTTCTCCTTGCGGGCCTGCTTATCAAAGCGAGACCCCTCGGCCACATAAATCTCACAACCCAGGATAGGTTTGATTCCTTTACTGCGAGCCGTCTTGAAAAAATCCAGCGCGCCATACATATTGCCGTGATCGGTAATGGCAAGGCTATTCATTCCAAAACTCAGGGCCTGATCAATCAGGCTGTCTACTTTGGCTGCACCATCAAGGATGGAGTATTGGGTATGTACGTGAAGATGTGTAAAATTACTCATAAACATATAGTTGATTCACAGCACATTGAAAGAATTTTTGGCTGCAATTTGCGGGTGCCTAAAGATAGGGATATGTGCCTAAGCGGGGGATAATGTTGAATATTTCTGGAAAAATTGAAAAACTTCGTCCTGCCCGAAGAGGATGGCTTTCAGTATTAAAAACTTAGCCCTATCTTTGCACCCCCAATTCAAGGAAGGATGTATCCTTCAGGGAAACGGGCGCTGGCCGACGGGCGGCCAGCAGCATTTTCAAATCATTAATTATCAATTAAATGCCAACAAAGATCAGATTACAAAGAAGAGGCAAAAAAGGTAAACCCTTCTATCACATTGTGATCGCGGATGGTCGTGCACCACGAGACGGACGTTTTATTGAGAGTATTGGCACGTACAACCCCATTACCAATCCCGCCGACATTCAGCTGAAATTTGACCGCGCCCTCTACTGGCTCCAAAATGGAGCTCAGCCGACAGATACGGTCAGGGCCCTGCTGTCTTACACCGGTGTTCTGTACCGCAATCATCTGGAGCGCGGCATTGCCAAGGGGGCACTTAGCCTTGAAATGGCCGATGCCAAATTCAATGCCTGGCAGGAAGAAAAGCAACTCAAGATCGAGCGCAAGCAAAAAGAAAGTGAGTTGAAGCTAAAGGATGGCAAGAAAGCGGACCTGGACCGGGAAAAGAGAATCAATGAAGAAAGGGCGGCAGCCATTGCCAAAAAGCGGGCCGCAGAGGTAGAAGCTAAAGTAGCTGCCAGTCAGGCAGAAATGGCGGCAGTTGCCCCTGAAGTGGAAGAAACCCGTTTGCCGGAGGAAGCTCCGGTAACAGAGGCAAGCCCGGCAAAGGAAGGATCTCCCGCCGCAGAAGAAGCACCGGCTACGGAAGAAGCACCGGCTACGGAAGAAGCACCGGCTGCGGAAGAAGCACCGGCTGCGGAAGAAGCACCGGCTGTGGAAGAAGCACCGGCTGTGGAAGAAGCCCCGGCTGTGGAAGAAGCACCGGCTGCGGAAGAAGCCCCGGCTGTGGAAGAAGCCAAACCCGAAGAGGGGGAAGAAAAACCCCAGGCGTAATCATCAGGTCGGACCAATAATCCACCGGATGCAACCGGATTTAATCCGCATCGGAAAGCTCAATAAGACTTTCGGCACACGTGGAGAGGTTCTTCTCGACCTGGATATACCGGATACCATACTTCAAACAGGAATGCCCGTGTTTCTCGGTATAGCAGAAACACGGGTTCCTTTTATGATCACGGAAATCTTTCTTCGTCCCGATGGACGTTACCAGCTACTGCTGGATAGCATCCTCAGTCCCGAGCAAGCAGGCAGCATTGTCAATGCCGTTGCATACCTTGAGCGGAAATACCTTCCTGCCCCCGGGGAAGGCCAGATGTACCTCACAGAGCTCATTGGCTATAGTGCTACAGATCAGCAGGAGGGGAAGCTGGGCATCATCAGGGATATTCTGGCATATCCGGAGCAGGATATGCTGGAGATTATAGATTCCCGGGAGCGTATACTCTTGCTTCCCCTTGTTGAAGCTTACCTGGTTGAGATTGATGACAGGGAGAAGGTAGTCAGCCTGGATTGCCCTACCGGACTGATCAGGCTGTTGCGCGGAGAATCGTGAACCAGCCAGCCTAAACCTCTTCACGTGAAAGATACAGGGCTTTTTCGATTCAGACAGTTTGCCGTAATGCACCATCGGGCTACGATGAAAGTGGGCACGGATGCTGTGCTGCTCGGAGCCTGGGCTCCTCTTGCCCAAGCTAAGCACATCCTGGACATAGGTACAGGCTGCGGGATCCTCGCACTGATGGCTGCCCAGCGTTCAAGGGGCCGAATTGATGCCATCGACCCTGATGCCGCCTCTGTGATAGAGGCCGCAGAGAACTTCGCCCGTTCTCCCTGGTCGGAAAGATTGCAGGCAAAGCAAGCAGAGGTGCAGGAATGGAGCAAAGAAGCATACTACGACCATATTCTCTGCAACCCGCCCTACTTTTTGCACAAGCTTCTGTCGCCCAGCGCCAGAAGAAACCTTGCCCGCCACGCCCGGCAACTCACTCCGAAGCTTCTTGCCTTTCATATTGATCGCTTGCTGTCACCCGCAGGTGTGTTTTCAATGGTATGTAGTGCTGCCTCCTTTCCGGTTTTCCTGAACGAAATGGAGGCAAACCATTTATATCTTATACAAATGTGCCAGGTTAAAAGCAACAAACACGCAAGCCCCGGCCTCACTCTGGCTGCTTTTGGCAGATACACGCCTTCAAGAATGGTTCAGAATGAGCTTGTTCTGATGCAAGCTGATGGCAAGCGCAGTGAAACATACCACCACCTGACGAAAGGCTTTTACCTTTAAAGCAATCTTGGCACGAAGATTGCAACTTATTATACACAAATCAGGGAAACCGTTCCCTGATCGCAGAGGGCAGAAAACTTAAAGTATGTTAATGCGAGCAACAATAAGAAGACCTTTGAGTTAATTGTTCATTCGTTATTTGAAAAGCTTATTCCCCGACCGCCCCGGACATTTTTCCTTCCTATCACTTGCGGCAGAGTTGTCTTATCAGTCCGGCGTGGTCGGGGAATTCTTTTACCAGCATTTCCGCTTCCCCCATTTCAAAATCAGCAAAATCAAAACCAGGAACAACGGCCGTTCCCACTAAGGCATAATGGCCTCCATCCATTAAGCGGGCAGCAAACCAATGTCTGGCTGGAATACTAAGCTGACAACAAATTTCATCGGGTTTGTCCAAACCCAGGACAAATTGCCTCAATTTCCCATCCGGCATCAGTACTAACAATTCGAGGGGATCTCCTTTCAGGAAATACCACAACTCATCCGATTGTATGCGGTGGAAAGCCGAAAAATCATCTTTTCCCAGCAGGTAATAGATGGAAGTGCCCAGACTGCGTCCTGAAGTATACCTGGCAGGAAGGGCATCTGCGGGAATACGCTCGGGAGAGCGATACATTTCCTTATACCATCCCCCTTCGGGATGGGGCTGCAAATCCAAGCCAGTGATCAGGGAGTGCATTTCTCCTGCTTTAGCATCCATCATTCCTTCCTTCTGTTTTGCAAAGGCAAATCCTCGTTAAAAATATAGATGAGACGGAAAGCGATCACATTATTATATTGCTCGCGGATAAAACGCTGTGTACCCACGGTAAACTCCCTGCTGCGGATTTTACCCAGGCTGTATGCATAGCGGGCATTAAAATGAATTCTGCCACGGAGGCGGAAACGGATATCGGCCAGGAAGGAATAATCATCTCTTTTATACGGCCCCCCAAGCAGGGTAGTGCCGGACACCCTCTTACCGTGTTCCCATTCCTGCACATTGACCAGTCTTCCCCAGGCAAATCCCAGGCCGGCAGTGACAACATCTTTATCGGTATAGTGGATCATCACCGGCACCTCTGCATAATCAAGTTTGATCTTGTATTCAAAACTCAGGCTATCGTTATACTGTGGCGACTGATAGGCTCCTTTCTGAATATAGGTTGTTTCCAGACTGATGGACCACTTTTCGCCAAAAGGGATAATAGCTGCAGCTCCGCCGCTAAGGCCCAGCTTATGAAAACCATACACCTCATCTCCATCTACCTGAGTAAGGGTGAAGCCTCCCAGGAGGGCACCCCGGATAATCTGTCCCTGAAGCATAAGGGGTATCCCAATTGCAAGGCAAAGCAGATAAGAAATGATCCTTCTTTTCATCCGGTCAAAAATACATCAAGCACTTCAATTGGGTTTCTTTCACAAACAAAAAAAGGCCACCTGAATGAGGCAGCCTCTTTTTCTATTCCGCATTTGCAGTTTACTTCACCATCAGTTTCTGACGATAAACCTGGGTACCATTCTCGGCAGTGAACATATACATTCCGCTGCTCAGGCTGCTCAGGTCGGCTGAAGTCCTGCCACTCAGCTGAGCTTCAAAAACACTTTTTCCATTCAGGTCAAGGATGACTACATTCCAATCGCCGGCAGGCAGATCCATATTGAATTGACCATTGACGGGATTTGGCCAGGTCTGAATATGGGCGGCAGTCATTTCTTCCGTTCCCGTTACCACATCTCCGTATACATTGATTACCAGGTGTACATTGGGGAAGTTGATCGAAGCAAAGGAAGCAGGGTTAGCGATGCCACAAGAGTCGGCGGCAATGTAGCTGGGAGAATTTTCGCCCAGGTTATTGGAACCCACGAAGAAAGTATGTCCGTCAATCTGGCCATTCAGTGCGCCCACATCAACCACAAGAATGCTTCCGGCAGGAACAGTGGCGTTCACCGGAACACTCCAGGTGCTCAGGCTCATATCAGGGATGGCTGTATCCAGGGAGGAAAGCAGGGTCATAGATGCGAAGTTCAGACTGCCTGAAGTAGAATACAGATCGACAAAGATGGGCTGAGTTGTCCCTATCCCTGTCACGGCATTCTCTACTCCAAACTCAATATTGGTCACATTGAAAGCCTGGGTGATTTGAAAATCATTGGAGAGATCGAACTTTCTGATGAAGTGGTTCTCAGATGTGAAGCCAGTAGTTTGACTGGCACAGGCCACCGTACCCTGTACGATGGTCTGCGAGGTGGACTGGGTCAACATCAGCCGGCCGTCTTTCAGGTTTTGCTGGCCTGAAGTGTGGCTCGGGGTGAGTTGCACGGCACCTGGTACAAAAGCAGAACCTGCCTTATACTGAGCCTGGACAGTGACAGCCATCATAAACAGCGCGGCCATCATCACAAAGAGTACATTTCTTTTCATTGTAAGAATTTTGATTAGTAATTAAGAATGGGGGCGAAAATAACCCAATTAAGGGAGTTTCACGGCTGATGCTGCATTATTTAGAACAAATCAACATAAAAAATAAGAAAGGACAAGGATTCGCCTATTTTTTCAGGTTCATTATCTGTTCTTTCAGCAAACCTATTCTGGCTTTGGCATCAGACTCTTTTCTCCTTTCGGCTTCCACTACCGCTTCCGGGGCATTGTCTACAAAACGTGCATTAGAAAGTTTCTTTTCTACTGTTTTCAGGAAACCTTCTGTATAGGCCAGATCTGCTTCCAGCTTTCTGATCTCCTCTTCGGGATCGATCAGGTTACCGGCCGGCACGAAATACTCTGTTTTATCGATCATAAACCCAAAAGCACCTTCGGGCTTTTCTGCCGTATACTCGAGTCGGCTCAGGCGTGCCATCTTGATCAATAGAGCATCCATCGACCTGTCCGGCTGCTGGCCCTGCTTATGACGTACTATCAGCATCAGTTCAAGCTTTGGAGATATTCCTTTCTCTGCTCTCAGGCTGCGCAAGGCGGTAACAACTTCTTTCGCACCTTCCATCCTGCGAATCACACTTTCATCATAGGGTCCAGCCAGTGGCATCTGCGATATCATAATGCTTTCGTTATCCTGCCTGTCCTCCAGCCGCTGCCAGATATCCTCACTGACAAAAGGCATAAAGGGGTGAATCAGCTGCATTAACTTTCCGAAGAAACGAACACTTTGCTGGAGGCTGACCGGATCGATGGGTTCACCAAAAGGAGGTTTGATCAGCTCGAGGTACCACGAGCAGAAGTCATCCCACACAAGTTTATACAAAGCCATCAGGGCATCGGAAAGGCGATACTTATTGAACTGATCCTCGACAAAAGCCAGGGTTTCATTCATCCGGGCTTCAAACCATTCGGCGGCCAAAACAGCAACGGGATCCTGGGTTATGGCAGTCTCTTCCTCCCATCCTTTGATCAGGCGGAGGGCATTCCATATCTTGTTACTGAAATTCCTTCCCTGTTCACACAGGACGGCATCAAAAGGAAGGTCGTTGCCCGCAGGAGAAGTCAGCAGCATTCCGACCCTCACCCCATCGGCACCGAATTCACGGATCAGCTCAAGGGGGTCGGGGGAATTGCCCAGGGATTTGGACATTTTTCTTCCCAGTTTATCGCGGACGATACCGGTCAGGTAGACATTTTTGAAAGGCACCTCGCCCCGGTATTCCAATCCGGCCATAATCATCCTGGCAACCCAGAAAAAGAGAATCTCCGGTGCGGTAACCAGGTCGTTGGTTGGGTAGTAGTAGCGGATATCCTTATTATCCGGCTCCCTTATCCCGTCAAAAACAGAAATTGGCCAGAGCCAGGAGCTGAACCAGGTATCGAGCACATCCTCATCCTGTTTCATATCCGTGGCTTTCAGGGCCGGATTGAATTGTTCACGGGCCAATTTCAAGGCTTCCTCTTCATTATCCGCAACAACCACATCACCATCAGGGGTGTAATAAGCCGGGATGCGCTGCCCCCACCATAGTTGCCGGGAGATACACCAATCGCGCACATTTTCCATCCAGTGGCGGTAGGTATTGACGAATTTTTTTGGATGGAACTGAACCCTGCCATCCTCGACGGCCTCCAGGGCCGGTTTGGCCATATTTTCCATTTTCAGGAACCACTGCATCGAAAGCTTTGGTTCAATGATGGCATCCGTACGTTCTGAAAAACCAACCTTATTGGTGTAATCCTCAACCTTCACCAGGTGTCCGGCTGCTTCCAGGTCTCCTATGATCTTCTCCCGCACTTCAAATCGGTCTTCTCCGATGTACAGACCCGCCTCACGGCTGAGTGTACCGTCATCATTGAGGATGTCAATGGAAGGCAGTCTGTGCCGTATGCCAATATGGTAGTCGTTCTCATCGTGTGCTGGCGTGATCTTCAGGCATCCCGTCCCGAATTCCCTGTCCACGTATTCATCCAGGATCACAGGAATGGTGCGTCCAAGTAAAGGCAAAAGCACCTTCTTCCCTTTCAGTTGCGCATACCTTTCATCCTCAGGATGAACACAGACAGCGGTATCGCCCAGGATAGTTTCAGGCCGGGTAGTGGCAATGGTAACCCAGCTGTCCTCCTCCCCTTCCACAGCATAGCGGACATAGTAGAGCTTCGACTGCACTTCTTTGTAGATTACTTCCTCATCGCTGAGGGCGGTCAAAGCCTTCGGATCCCAATTGACCATCCTGATACCCCGATAGATCAGCCCTTTCTTGTACAGATCCACGAAAACCCGGATTACCGACTCATACAAAGCAGGATCCATCGTAAAGCGGGTACGGTTCCAATCGCAGGAAGCGCCCAGGTGACGCAGTTGTTGCAGAATGATGCCTCCGTGCTTCTCCTTCCATTTCCAGGCGTGTTCAAGGAAGGCATCCCGTCCTATTTCGGATTTCTCGATGCCCTCGGCTTTCAGCTTGGCTACTACTTTGGCCTCTGTAGCAATGGAAGCGTGGTCTGTCCCGGGAAGCCACAAGGCGTTTTTGCCCAGCATCCGGGCCCTGCGTACCAGCACATCCTGAATGGTATTATTAAGCATATGACCCATATGGAGCACTCCCGTAACATTGGGAGGAGGGATCACCACGCAATAGGGCTCTCTCTCATCGGGTTCGGAGTGAAAGAAACCCTGGTCGAGCCAATACTGGTACCATTTCTCTTCGGTTTGAGCCGGATCGTATTTCGGAGGAATTTCCATATTCTCGGGAGCGGAATTTTTTAAAACAAGCCACAAAGATAAGAAGTTGCGCTACACCCGTAATCGCATCGGCTCAAATCCTATTTTTCCGGAGGTTTTGGCTGTGTGATCAAGGCCGTAGATTATCTTTGTGCTATGACGAATCAAAATCCACTCCCTGCCTTTGCTTCCGGGGAAGGCCTTTGTGCCAGCCTCGATGCGTTTATCTGGAAAGCAGCACCTGAGATTAGCGCTGTATTTGTACTCACCGACACCAACACCCGCAGAGAGTGCCTTCCCCTGCTTCAGCACTGCGACTGTATGGAAGAGGCCACGATCCTTGAGATGAAGCCGGGGGAAGAGCATAAAGACCTTTACACCTGCATTGGCTTATGGCGCCAGCTTGCGGAGAACGGAGCAGACAGGCAGAGCTTGCTCATCAATCTGGGGGGAGGTGTGGTTACTGACCTGGGTGGTTTTGTGGCTGCCGGATTCAAGAGAGGGATACGCTTTATTCATATCCCCACATCCTTGATGGCAATGGTGGATGCTTCGGGTGGGGGAAAGACCGGGGTTGATATGGACGGGCTCAAGAATCAGATCGGATTTTTTGCTTTCCCCTCCCAAATCCTTATCTATACAGGGTTTCTGGAGACATTAGGCAGCAGGCATATGCGCGCCGGTTTTGCCGAGGTGATCAAGCACGGGCTCATTGCCGACCCACGCTTGTGGGAGGTGGTGCTGGAGCACAACGGCGTATTGGAAAGTCAGGATGAAGATGGCATTGCCTTCAGGGAAAAGATCATCCGGCGCAGTGTGGAGATTAAATATCATATCACTTCCTCCGATCCGCGGGAACACGGACCCCGTAAAGTACTCAACTTCGGACATACCATCGGTCACGCGCTGGAAACCTGGGGGATGGAACAAGGAAGCGGCCTGTCTCACGGTGAAGCAGTGGCCGCAGGGATGCTTGCAGAATCCTGGCTTTCGGAGAAAAAAACAGGATTCGATGCCGATGCCTTCCGGCATTTGATCCAATTGGTAAAGAAACTATACAGGCTGCCGGAAATTCAGGATGAAGACATAAACTGGCTGACAGAAATTATGCTCCACGACAAAAAAAATGTAGGTGGAGAGTTGCGCTTCACCCTGCTGGAAAAACCAGGAAAAGCCCTGATTAATCAGGTTGTAAGAATAGATGAAGTAGGCGAAGCCCTGCGCTGGTTAAAGGAACAAGCGTGATAAGCAGGGAAAGCGAGGAAAACGGACAAGGGGACCCTCAGGGGGAGCGCTCAGGGTAATTGGTGAGGGTGAGGGTGAGGGTGAGGGTGAGGGTGAGGGTGAGGGTGAGGGTGAGGGTGAGGGTGAGGGTGAGGATGAGGATGAGGATGAGGATGAAGGTGGAGGAGAAACGCCTATGCGGCTTTGCGTTACCCTTTTCACCTTTGCGTTAAAAAAAAACGTGTCCCATTTGTTCAACTGTAGATCAAAGACGCAAAATTTATGTAATAGCCGGACTATCTGTACCTTCTGCGTTGATTTGCGAAATCTGCGAGAGAGAAATCTAAAGCCAGCAGGTCAGGAATAGCCGTTGGTAACGGCTATCAACGGCTATCAACGGCTGTCAACGGTTATCAACGGATATCAACGGCTGTCAACGGATATCAACGGCTGTCAACGGATATCAGCCGTTAATATCGGATAACAACGGATATTAACGGCTGACATAGACTCCTGTGTCAGTAGCTTGCTTAAGGCATAATTCATAAAGCATAAGTAAGAAGTCATAAGGTTGGCGAGGAAGGGAGTGCCAAGGATTGGGAACGAAGGAAATTGCGGTCAGGTTGAGGAGAAGGAGAAGGAGAAGGAGAAGGAGAAGGAGAAACGACTTTGCAGCCTTTGCGTTATTCTTTGCGGCTTGGCGTTAAAAAACGTGTCCCATTTGTTCAACTGTAGATCAAAGACGCAAAATTTATGTAATAGCCTGACTATATGTACCTTATGCGTTGATCTGCGAAATCTGCGAGAGAGAAATCTAAAGCCATCAGGTCAGGAATAGCCGTTGGTAACGGCTATCAACGGCTGTCAACGGCTGTCAACGGATATCAGCCGTTAATATCGGATAACAACGGATAGTAACGGATATTAACGGCTGACATAGACCCCTGTGTCAATACCTTGCTTAAGTCATAATTCAGAAGGCATAAGTAAGAAGTCATAAGGTGGGAAGGAAGAGGGTGCCAAGGATTGGGAACGAAGGATGATGCGGTGAGTTTGAGAATGTGTTTGAGGATGAGCCTGTCTGCCGGCAGGCAGGGAGAAGACCCTTTGCGAATTCTAAGATAAAGTCAAGCACTAATTGACAAGATTTGCATAGGTCTGTACAAAAGGGGTCCCTCTTTGTACTACAGCGAAAACCCTATTGACTAGTTTACAGCATATTGCATTGA
>Ga0334886_1000900_pt1 | contig 39813 bp, 31 predicted proteins | sample GraSluR1_MG_9_FD_207232 | JGI IMG/M metagenome (GOLD analysis project Ga0334886, IMG submission 207232) | Sludge microbial communities from methane-producing bioreactor in Wageningen University, Netherlands - Granular Sludge_27_06-R1 | ecosystem: Engineered > Bioreactor > Anaerobic >... | reverse complement strand
TCGGGTAGGGCAATAATGGAGCAGGGCTTCTGGCGGTCGGCGATGGGCCGGGCAGTCTGCAGGGTACGACGGTGGTTGCTGGTGAAGATGATGGGAATGCGCACCGTGGCAAAATGCTCGGCCAAGGCCTCGGCCTGTTCCTGCCCCTTTTCCGTGAGGCTGGAATCACCACCAATACGGTCTTCCAGATTATAGAAGGTTTCGCCATGCCGCACCAAGAACAGGTTGCGCACTACCCTGGTGGTAATGATGTCGCGGATACGGTCATAGTAGGGCAGCACCTCGCTGATATGCTCCTGCAGGATGCAGCTGTCAAAGGAATCCACCAGGATGCGGTTGGGCTCGTCGTCGAGTGGCTCGTAAATTGCCTCGTAGTGACTGATGCGCTGCACAAAACTCTCCAGCGCCTTTTCCAACGACATGCCCTGGAATTCCGGCAGGGCAGCCTTGCGCTCCAAATTTGCTTCCAGGGCCTCATCGTCTGCATTGAGGCATTCCACAAAACAGATCGGTACCCTCTGAAAGGCTCGGGTTATGGCCTGCCTGCGCTTTTTGGTGATATTGGTTGCATCGAGAATGGCCACCTGCCCGTCATTGGCCAGAAAGGCCTGGGCCATCTCGATACTCATACGGGCGATCTGCTCGCGTAACTGTTGGCCAACCACATTGTCTGCTGCAAAAAACTCCGCCACCGAAGTCCGTTCCTCCGGATCAAGCTGGCGGCGCAGTTGGCCGTTGTTGAAGATGCGCGCGTGCACTCCATCCAACTCCAGGGTGCGGCAAAGTTTGCGCGCCATAGTGGACTTACCCCGTGCCGGCAGCCCCACCATGGCGATAACCAGTTTCCACCTCATACTTTTGCCTCCTGCTGCGGGATACCCTCTTTTCTTTTTCAGCTAGCCCAGAGCTACACCGGGCCACATACCCACACTACTGACTGACAAGCACCTGAGCAAGTGCAGCCTGATCCACCTGGTCGGTTACCAGCACTTTGCCGAGTTCCGTGGGCAATACAAAAAAAAGTCGTCCACCTACGGATTTTTTGTCTGTCTGCATAAAACCTGTAATCTGTTTGCGGTCCAGTTCCGGCGGCACGGCCGTGGGCAGGCCATAGGCACTCAACAGTGTTGTCATCTCCTGTTTGAGTTCTGCCCGGGCATAGCCGCACAAAACAGCCAGATCCGTAACCGCGCTCATGCCGATGGCCACGGCAAAACCATGCAAAAGCCGGTAATCCGAAGCAGCCTCAAGCGCATGGCCAATGGTGTGGCCAAAGTTGAGTACACGTCGCAAACCGCCTTCACGCTCGTCCTGCTCCACCACTTTGGCCTTCAAGGCGCAGCAATGATGAACGACATAGCCCATGGCAGAGGCGTCCAAAGCGAGGATCTGTTCACGCTGTGCCGCAAGATAGTGGAAAAAATCAGCATCCAGGCTGGCCCCGTACTTGATGACCTCGCCCATGCCGCCCAGCAGTTCGTTGCGCGGCAAGGTCTTCAGCACCTCGATATCGATCAGGACCAGGCGGGGCTGGTAAAAGGCGCCGATCAGGTTCTTGCCCTCGGGAATATCCACTCCGGTCTTGCCACCCACTGAACTGTCCACCTGCGCCAGCAGGGTAGTGGGCACCTGCACAAAGGAGATACCACGCATATACATGGCAGCAAGAAAACCAGCCAAATCACCGCTCACCCCGCCACCCAGTGCCAGCACTGCATCGCCCCGGTCAAAGCCCTTTTGCGCCAAACTACTGGCCAAGGCCGCAATGGTCGTCAAGTTCTTGCTGGCCTCCCCAGCGGGAAAGGTGAAGATCTCGCCGGCCAGCCCTGCTGCGTGCAGGGACCGGAGCACCTGGGCACCATACAGGCCAGCCACCCGCTCGTCGCTGATGATGGCATAGCGCTTAACCTGCAGACACTCCTGCAGGCACACACCGAGCCTGGACAAAATGCCACTGCCTATATGGATGGGGTAGCTCCTTGTTCCCAGGCCAACCGTGAGTGTATAGTCCATTTATTCCCTCGTTTTCCCTGCACACCGGCACTCCGGCACGCCAGAGCAAAGTAGAATGCGTCTGTCTGGAATCTTGTAGGTCCAGGTCCACTGTCGCAGTGGCAAGCGCAACAATCATCTGCAAACAAGACACTATAGCATGGGTGGCAGCTGGCAGCACCTGTCCTGTGACATCTCTGGCAAACTGTGGCACATCGTGGCCACAGCTGTCAAAAAAGCAGCAAAGCAGCAGCCAGACAACAAAAAAAGGAGATTCCACCAAGTGGAATCTCCTTTTACCGCGCTTACTGCGGTTATCGCGTATCGCAAAAAGCGGTTTACATGTTCTCGCCAGAAGCAGCGCTCTGCATCTTGACCTCAACCTTCTCGGTCAAGCCAGAGTAGTACTCGCGTAGGATGTCAAGTACCTCGTCGCGGCCAAAGTGATCAACCACTTCCTTACCTTCGGAAAGTGCCTTGCGCAGCTTGGTGCCGGAAAGGATAACGCGATCATCCTTGCTGTGCGGGCAGGTACGCAGAGAAGCCATACCATCGCACTTGTGGCAGTAGAAGGTCCAGTCGATCTTCATGGGCTTGCACTGCAGATCCTTTGCCGGATCGCCGGATTTCGGGATGCGGTCGAAAATTTCCTGGGCCTCGAACAGACCGTAGAAGTCGCCCACGCCGGCATGGTCGCGACCGATGATCATGTTGTTGACACCATAGTTCTGACGGAAAGTGGCATGCAAGAGGCCTTCACGCGGACCAGCATAGCGCATATCCAACGGATAGCCAGCACTGTACACGTTCTCTTTCATAAAATACTTGTCGATCAGGGTCTCAATGGCCTTGATACGCACCTTGGCCGGGATATCGCCAGGCTTCAGGTTACCGATCAGCGAATGGATCAACACGCCGTCACACACCTCAACCGCAATCTTGGCCAGGTACTCGTGGGAACGGTGCATGGGGTTACGCAGCTGCAGGGCAGCAACATTGGCCCAGCCAAACTCATCAAACATCTTGCGTACCTCTGCAGGACGCAGATATACGCCCGGATACTCCTTGGGATACTCGCCTTCGGAGAGTACCTTTACCGGACCGGCCAGGTTGAATTCCTTCTGGCCCATAACCATGATAACACCGGGATGATCATTGGGAGCGATTTCCCAGAACTTGTCACCCTCAGACTCTTCACCATGCCCCCTGAAGACCTTCTCGCACTCCCACTTCTTGTCGGCGTCGGTCATCTCGTACTTCTCAGTGACCTTCATGGTGGCATAGGTCTCGCCTTCGCGCACCAGGGCGATCTCGTCGCCAACCTTGATGGCATCGGCATCGGCCTTGGACACATCCAAAGTGATGGGCACTGGCCAGAAAGTGCCATCAGCCAATTGAAAATTTTCGCACACACCCTTCCAGTCAGCCTTGGTCATAAAGCCGCTCAGCGGAGAAAAACCGCCAATGCCCATCATGATCAAGTCGCCCTTGGCGCGGGGGCTGATTTCAACCTGCTTCAGGCCTGCGGCCTTTTTTAACTCAGCCTCGCGCTCTGCGCCCTCAAGCAAGGCACACACAAGACCCTTTCCTCCATGCGGTGCTACCAATTTCGAACTCATGCGATGTCCTCTCTCTGGTTTAAAAAGTTGGTGGGAACGATGATACCGCTGCCAGGTCGTGCATTTTCCGTGCAAATTCCAGCAGCAGCCTACAAACTGAATCGCCATTCACTATAGCAGAAAGGCTAGTATGAGCAAGAGATAATGTCAAGCAGAAAAATCAATAGATTGTATCAATATTCTTGAAGCAAGACCTCTGGCAAGGTACATCCTTGCTGAAATGCCGGCTTGCAGGTCACGGACGCTCAATCTCCTTCCATCGCCCCCTGCCCGAGCGATAGTTACGAATCGGCAAATTCTCCTGTTCAATCTCCCTAACTTCACCGGTGCTGGTCTGCACAAAAGCCTTTACCCCTTCTCCGGCCTGCTGCCCACTTCCAGCATACAGGTTAAGCGTTGTTGACAGTCCCCGACCCAAACCCAGTTTATGGCGCACAAAGAGATCTCCGCCCACCTCTTCCAACCCGGCAGAACCAAAGACATTTTCATGCCAGAAAGTACCGGTGCGGTAGTGCAATGCATAGAGGTAGCCATTTCCTTCGGCCAAACAGACATCATTGTATGGCTGATAGGTGGTGAAGGTCACCAGGCCACCCAGCAAGGTCGCCTGCCCCACGTTGCGTTCCCGGTTTTCATACGGATAAAAATTATAGAACCAGCCATCCACACAGTTTCTTTTGTAGGACTGTGCAGCGCAGTCTCCGATACCGGCAATGTACTGCTCCAGTTGGTCGAAAGTTGGCGCCTGTGAACCCATATCGTTTGGGAAGCAACTTCTCTCGCTGCCTCTACCCTCCCTGCAGCCCAATTGTATGCTGCGGGCATCAGCCCCTTCTGGCACCAGAATCTGGTCTGTCTGGAATAACCCTTTCTGGCCGGCTTCCCTGCTCCCGATGCCACGCAATTCCAGTTCATCCCAGGTGAGCGTGCTGCCCTGCATGGGTTCCTTCAAACCGTAGAAGCTCTGCTGTTGCCGGTCGGTTTTATCGTCTGCATCAAAAAAACGGCCTGTACCAAAATAGATCCAGTACTGGTTGCCATCAAACCCCACACTCGGAGCCGAACTGATCGGCTGGATCGCATTGCCCGACACGGTTGGTTTTGGAGTCACCCCTGCGCCTGTTACAGTGTATGTTCCGCTCAGATCGAGCATCGGTTTTATGGCCCAGTCCGCAGGATCGAACACCTTCTGATCACTGGCCCTGAGTTCGTGTCCATCTCTGTTCATGACCAGCCGGTACAGATGCCCGCCTCCATTCCAGAAGGACGAACCATCAGAGTAAGCTGAATACGTTCCCTCAACCGTGCCGAAATAGACGGCATCCGAAGCATAAAACCCCCTGCCTGCAGAGCCGATATCAAAATCCACGGTAATGGGGTCTGCAACAAAACCTGTGACATCGGCATCCGCCGCTGATGTACCGGGCAGCATAAAGGTTCCCCCTGCCGCATCTCCTGCCACCGGATGATCTTTGGATATTCGCAGGGCTCGGATGGGTCGGTTATCTGCATCAACCAAACCATCCACCAGGACATTATGCACCACTCCACCCAGGGGGAACACACTCACCCTGGCCTGCTGATCGCTCACGCCCTTGACACCGTCCTTGCCACGCGGCCCACTGCCAAAAACCAGGTACCACTTGTTGACCTTGTCTTTATCCTTGGCCACAACCATGGTCGGAGTCACTGTGCTGTAACCCAGATCTGCGTATTGCGCCTGCCCGTTGGCATCAAGCACCTGGGTCATCTCTGCTAGCAATACCGGTTCTTTTTCAGGATTGGTGATATCCAAAATAAAATAGGCAGAGATGAACTGTCGGCCCGAGGTATCAGTCGCATTCAGTTCCTTGGCGCTTATCGGTGCACCACCAAGGCGCATACCGCCTACCAGGATAATACCCCAACCATTGGGATGGTCGTCATCAGGGCTGAAAATCTGCGCGTCAAAGACCCGCGGCTTGAGATCAACATAGTACTTGTGCGAGTACAGAGGGCTGGTCAGGCACTTGAGGTGCGGTTGCAGATTGTAGGGCACATAGGCCCACAACTCAGCCCCGAGCCTGGGGACATCGCCTGCGGCATCGTCAGCAGGGCATGTACCACTGTCATCCAACTCCACCAGGCAGAACTTCTTTTCCACCTCACTATAGAAGCCACCATTGACTGCATGCAGCATACCGTCATTGGCGCCAAAATAAATCACCTGGCGCCGCGCCTGGTACTTTGTCACAAATTCGGCATATGAAATATCGTTGTACAGCTGGTGGTAGCCCTCCATGGGCGCACCAACTGTTACCGGGGTGGAATGAATAATGTCGCCCAAGCGCCAGGTGGAGGCAAAGGAAGAATCGCCCGCGGTAAAGGTCGACTGCCGACTGCGCATGGGTTGCTGCAGAGGGGCGTTGCCTATACCGCCATTACCACTACTATTACCATTGCCATTGGCCCCTTCATCCCCTGGCCGGTCCTCGCCCCTCAACCAGTTGATGATGTTGACGACCTCGCTACCAGAGCTGGCGTTAAAATCGTGGCGCAGCCCATGCCAGGCGGCTTCCCCCACAGATTCATCCAGGGGTATCACTTCATGCTCATCCACCACCCCATCGTGGTTCTTGTCGCTCCAGGTGAAGATGTAGCGCTGGCGGGCATTGGAGATATACTTATCCCCGCTGCGATTGGTTCTGGTATCCAGGGGGTCCAGGGTACGCGCGCCAGCATCGTTGACAGGATAGTCGGAAAGCCAGTCACTGGCAGACCACAGAAAGCGGACATCCATTAGGGGTTTGGCATCCGTGCACTGCTCGCTGCCAACCTCGAGGATCGAGGTGGTGTAGCAGGCCATACTCTGCTGCTTCTCCTGGTCATAATAGATTACCACCCGGCGATCACCCTCTGCATCCGAACCACCGGCATCCTGGGCGCTTGCAGGATTCATGGTGCGATTGAAATCCGTATCTTCATACATGAAGCCATTGTCATCCAAAAACAGGCCATGCACATCACCGGCCCAGGCAACACTCCAATTCTTGCCGCTGGTATCCTGGCGAACCAGTTCTGGCCAGAAAACAGCCTGGTAGATTGCACCCTCTCCGCCGCGGGCCGAAGAAATGACCGACGCTGCCGAACCAGCAGAGGCCCGCTGCCGCAGTTCATTGAAAATGGCCAGCAGTTGCTCCTGCAACTGGGCCGGGCTCTCGCCCAGTACCGGCGTGCCTGTGCCGCCATTGAGCGCAGCCTGCTGCATCAATACCGCCGGGTTGCATTCATCAGCCTTGCCGGTGTCACGCAGGGAACCAGTTACCACCACATGGGTGGTCAGTTTGTTTTTAGGCTGCTCGTCAAAGGGCGCGTCCGATGCAGGTATGGTCGCATTGCCCTCAGGGTAGAGGGCATACTTGTTGTCTGGATCGTGGGCAAAATAGGTGAGGTTGTCGAAATAGGTGCTGCCGAAAAAACCACCTGCACACTGCTGGGGCTGGTTTGTATCCTTGTTGTCATCAATGGCCTGCTGATTGGTCAGGGCATTACCCTTATTGACAAAATCTGCCACCTGCTGGTTGATGTCTGCGGTGGAGGCACCTTCTGTCAAGATCAGGATATGATTTTCCTGGCAAGGGTAGACCACCGGATCCAGCAGGGGTTCCCAGACCACACCCTCGTCGTAATGTGGCCCAATCCGGTTGGCGGCCTGGGCATCTGCCTTGAGAAGGCTGGTACCGCCGCCCACGGTGAGGTAGTATGTATTGTCATACTGTACAATCGTCCTGGCCGGATAGGAGGCAGTATTACTCCATGTTCCCTCGTAACTCCCCACACGGCTCCAAACCAGGGCGCCATCCAGACTGATATTGCCAACATCACCTGATATGCCACCAATCTTGTTCTGCCACAGGTCTCTGCCCTGCAGCACGTAACTCCCTGCAGCATAGGGCGTATTTGGCTGCCAGGCGAGCACTTCGCTGTCTGTCTGGAAATCTCCCCTGTTCAACCGTAGATCCGTATTTTGCGTGTAATAGCCAATGGCATTGTACATGGCCTCGGCAAGTGGCGTCCAGGTGGTTGCCTGGGTTAGGTTAATGGCCTCGGCCACGGTATCGACATGTCGCCGCTCATCGGTCCTGTCTGCTGTACCGAGATCATCCAAAAGCAGGCCCGAACGGATGGGCGCTATCACCCGGGCTCCATCCTGGTTGCCAGCAGGACAGTACTGCTCGATCCTGTCACCCACTGTATCTTGGCATTCTGTGTGTGCTCCAACCGGGTTGAAGGCCATGGCACCGATGCGCAAGTTGTCTGCGTTTTGCTGCAATATCCCTTCAGGAGGCTCCACCTGTTTAACATAGCCCTTCATGATGTACATGGGCCGGTCAATGCCCAGCTGGTTCATCACGCCGCTGTCCACCAGTTGCGCAGGAATGTTGCCTATCGAACTGGAGGTCGACAGGGCCTGGTCTGAGGGGTCGATCACCTGGGGAGTGACCAGATCAGAACAGAATTCGTTCATGGCCTCCTTGACACAGGCAAAGGCTGGGTCTGACATTTTATTTTTTAGGTCATTCGGGATTATGGTGCTATCAGGAGAAGAGGTTGGATCACCGTCTATCTCGCCTGACCAGTTGTCACCTTTTTTACCGGTGTCGTATTTTTTGTCTTTGGGGTCACACAGCAGACCACTTACCGAATCCACATAGAACTGCTCCCAGGCGTTGTTGTTCTGGCACTGCTGTTCCTTGACTTTGGTGCAAATTTGCGTATAGGCAGTCGGGCTTACATTGCGAAGCAGCTGGTCATCCTGCCAAAAATCGCAGGGATAGGTTGTGCATGTTGTGGGGCTGGGAATCTTCGCTGGATCGCAGCTTGCACCGGCAGCGCTCACCGGGCTCCAACACCTGCCCATATAGCCGGTTCGCTGCGTGTGCTCCAGATACGCATCATACACCCCGGAACAGTTGTAGGCCCGGTGGAAGGTGGGGATACTGGCCGGCGGCAGATGCGCATACACATCTTCGCAGTCCTTGACAATGGTGTTCATGCTCCGGTTCATGTCCTGCCAGCAGTACTGCAGGGCATGGTTGAGGGCACTGCGTGCACCACTGGCCTCGTTTACAGGACCAGCCAAACAGGCATCCACAAGATTCTGCGAGCCCTGCAGGCCTTTTTCAACGATCCTGTTTACCGCCTCCTGGCATGCCTCGGCATCGTATCCCGAGGCACTGACAGCCAGCACCTCGATACGGGTAGTATCATCCCGGCTGTCAATGCGGTCGATCAGCAGCGGGTGGCCTTCGTGGCGCGAACCCCGCACGGCCAGGGTCAGTTGATAAGTTTGACCAGCCTTCTGCACAGCCATCTGCTTGACAAACCTGGAGCCAGAACAGCCCCGGCCCTCTGAAATCAGCCGCTGGGCCAGTGGCTCGTACTTGCCACCGGTGAGAATGGTTTTTTGGATATCGAACTTGGAAGACATGAGCCAGTTGAGGGCATTGCCACTGGCGGCAAAGGCAAGCATGGTGCTGCTCTGCCATGGATCCAGAATATCCACCTCCTTGACTGCTATGCACAGATCCGCATTCGAGTACACCCCAGTGGCACCAGGTGCACTGGTGCAGGCAGATTCGGCTGTGGCACGAGGCACCATTTCATAATAGCCCTCGTCCAGGCGTTGCCAGTTGGTGGCAATGTTGTCCTCGAAAATGCTTGCACCTGTGGCAGTATGGTTCTTTGCCGCGCGAAAAATCATGCCGCGGAAGGTGGCAATGTCTCCCTTTTCATACGTGCCCTTGGGGTGCCAGGCATAGGGATCCACCTCTTGCCAGCTGATATTCTGATCGTTCAGCGGTGATTCACCCTGGGGAATGCCGGCATTCTGGGCGCGGTAGATCCTGTTTTTCCACTGCACCAGGCTATCCTTGGCGTAGCTGGTTGCCCTGGTATAGGCCTTCACCCGCACCCAGACCACGGTGCCGTCTGTGCCCCCCTCTGCAGCCAGGGAGGCGGTCGAGGCTGCCGATGTGCCGCCTTGGGCAGAGAAGTAAACAAAACCGGTCAGTTCATCGAGCACCAAGGCATTGGCCGGATAGTGGGTGTTGGCGCGGCGGTAGGGTCGCAGCAGTAGTTCCCACTGCACAGCAGTGTCGGTTTCCAGATACTTGCTGTCGGAAGCAGTGCCAGAGACCTGTTGTGCCCGATAGATCGCACCATTGGCATACACCAAATCATCCTTACCATAGACCTTGTGCTGCCACTGCTCTATGCCCTCCACCCATTGGTACCAGGCAGTAGGGTCAAAGATACCGGCATAGCGTACTGGCCTATTGGCCAGGGGATCGTAATGATGAAAACTGTTGTCAAAGCATTGGCGTTCTGGCGAAGATTCCAGGTCGGCAGTAGGCAGGGCAATGTCCTGGACATAGGCCATATCCAGCATGCTGCCGGAATTATCCAACAACAAAAGCAGGTTGGATTCCACCCCATACGAAAGAAAGGGCGGCTCAGCCAGGCCGCGACCGCACACCCCGCTGCCTGCGGCATGAACGGCAGAAGCGGCAAAAACCACCAGGCTGCTGAGAAAAAGAACAGACAACACAAACAAACAGGCTGAACACAGTCTTGCTTGCCTCACCATTGTACCTCGATTTCGCTCCCACACGGTCTACACAACAGCACAAAACGTCACGCTGCCCAGAAGACGCCAGCCATCAGTAGAGGCAACTCCCCTCCATCCCCACCACGTGCCACCAGCCCTGCAACAGGATGACCTCGCTTTGGCCCGGCCCATTGTACTGGGAATACAGATCATAGATCCTGGCAACCCCGCCCTGGCTGGAGCTCTTGCCCCGGCCCTCATAACCCGCAGCCATTTCAAGGCCACCGCCAAACACGGGCTCACTTTGCCCGCCAATGTACAGATGGCCCACCCCTGCCTGCAAAACACTATTATCACTGTTGGTCTGCACCGGAAAGACCACGTCAGCATCAGCAGTTCGCCCGATAACCCGCTGGTCCTCACCCGCATCTGCGGGTTTCAGGTTTGGATCGAGCGGCCCATTGGCCCAAAAGGCCAACTGGTTCTTTTCTTGCTCCTGCACGCGAATCGTCCCTTCAATCAACACGCTGCCACTGCCCTGAAATCCTGTGGCACAGGCCAGATTTTGCTCCAGCAGCTCTGTACCCAGGGACAAACCAGCCTCGGCCCTGTAGAAGGTTTCTTTGTAGATCTTGTCATTGGCTGCTATCTGCAGTTCGGTGGAGGTATTGGTTGTGGCAATAATGCCTATAATGGTCAGCACCAGCATCGCCAGCAGGGCTGCCACCAGCACAAAGCCCTCGTTGCCTGGGGTGTTTTGTTGCATATGTTGCATACGCAGAGTCATGCCCTTTTTTTCTAGAAGTATTTCGCCTTGATATAGTCCATCACCACCCGCTTGTCCTGGCCACGCTCATTGCGGTGCACAATGATCCGTACTGTTTTCAGGTTGGGCATGGGGTTATCCTCTGCCACATTCCAGTAGATCGTATAGTAGCCGTCCGGCGAAATCTCTTGCCCATCGGCAGCCTCATCCATGGCATCAAGGCCCAGGGCACCAGAATTGTTTCTGTCTTGCAGTTCACGGTGGTCGTAGGCAAGGGTCATGATCCGCTCGATCCGGTTGGCAGCCCAGTTGGCAGAAACACTCACCTGGTTGGCTGTGACATTACCCTTGAGACTGGTTGCCTGCATGGTTGCCAGGGCCAGCAGACCAACACCCAAAATGATAATGGCAATGGTCACCTCGATCAGGGTGAAGCCTGCCTGTGCCTGCATCTGGCTTTTCATGACCGCTCCAGTCATAGCCCGGTTCTGCCGGCATTACGGCATTCAATCCACACCAGTTCATGGCGGCGACGGAAATGGTCATTTTGGGCCGCACCGCCCAACACCGTGCCATCGGCTGCAGTATAGGTGGCAGTATTGATAAAAAGGGGATCTGGCCGGCTGGCACGCACCACCAAATCCACCAGTACAGTGTGTATTTTGGCGATATCTGTGGTCGGCTCGTTGTCCTGATTGAGGTAGGAAAAACGCACATGCTCGACAAAGTCGACTGCTGGCTGGTGCCCGGCTCTCGCACCAGTGGTGCTACGCCCCAGCACCGGCACACCATTGCCAGAAATATACTGATCAAAGAGGATGTTTTCCCCTGGGTCATTCACCTTACCATTGTCGTTAAAATCCGCAGTAAAAGCAAAGACCTCAGGCGTGGCCTCCAGAATGCGGGCAATGTTTTCACCTGTGCCGTACTTATCCCTGTCGTAGTACCCAGCCATGCGAATTTCGTGGCTCAGCAGATTGACTGCTGCCCGCATATTCTGCTGCATCTCGGTTACAGCCAGCTGGGCATTGTACACCCGCTGCTGAGCCGTATAGATGCTGTACACGGCATACATAACCAGGCCAGCCACGCTCAGGGCAACCAGCAGCTCGACCAGGGTGAAGCCGCCCTGACCAGGGCAACCTGGCCCGTTTTTCTCCACTGTATCGTGGATGTCCACCATGCTGCTCATAGTTTTTTTACCCTGATGGCCCCGGCTATGCTCAGGGTGATTTCATATTTGTTCCCCTTGGCATTGTGTAGGGTAACCTTGCCGATCTTGCTGCCCACTGGCAGGCCACGCGGGGTAAAACCGGCGCGCGCATTGCTGAAGGTGATGCTCGCCTTATCACTGCACAGGGCCACTTGCCTGGGCATGGCGCTGCGGGCCAGCGTCAGCTCGCCCTCATCATGCTGGTTATTTTTTGCCTTATCCGGCTCGCCGCCGCCATCATCGACAAACACGGTGTAGCTGCCCCCTGGCACTGGTGTCCCCAGTGCAATGCCGCTGCAATCTACGCCATCAAACTGGACAACTGTATACACATTGCGCTTGATGGCCTCGATCTTGGCTCGTTGCAGATCACTGTAGAGCTGTTGCACCGCCCCTTTCAGGTAGATGCCCGGGAGCATGGCTACAAAACCGGGCAGAACCACGGCTGTGAGGATGCCCAAAATAGCGATCACCACGAGCAACTCGGCTAGGGTGAAGCCGCGGGCAGCTGCCGGCCAAGGCCGGGGTTGCGGCAACTTTTTCCCCTGCCCTGCCTGTCTCGCTCTCCATTTTCCAAACATCTATCTGGTTATCCTCGCTATGTTCCTCGCTATGTATATGGCACCAACCGCAGCCCTGCTCGCCCCTTTATACTCTGGTATGCACACACTGCCTACCCCAGCGGCTCTGCCAGATAAAACACTCGCAACACATACCAGGTAAATAATTGTAAAATAATTGTCCGGCTCTGCCAAACATGCACCCTATTTTTTCTCTACCAGGCCATACTCCTTCAACTTGGCCAGCAGGGCTGGATAGCTGATTTCCAGCAGACCCGCTGCCCGGCTCTTGTTGCCACCGCAGTGTTCCATGGCCCTGCCGATGAGACGCTTTTCCACGATCTTTTTCGCTGTTTTCAAAGAATAGGTGCCAAAAAAATCTTCCAAACGGCGGCCCTTGTTGTATGCGCCCAAATGTTCTGGCAAGTGTTCCGGCAAAATGGTGTGCGCGTCAGCCACAATCAGGGCCCGCTCCAGAACACTCTTCAGCTCGCGTACATTGCCGGGCCAATCATAAGTCAACAGCCTGGTTTGCGCACCCGGAGACAGGCGCATATCCCCCTTGCCCATGGCCTTGCCCAGCCTGTTTAAGAAGTATGCGCACAGGGGCAGGATATCCTCTGGATGTTCCCGCAGGGGAGGGATGTGGATGGCGTGGGTGTGCAACCAGGCAAAAAGATCCTGCCGGAACAGACCCTGGTCAACCAGTTCCTGCAGATCCTGGCCAGTGGCTGCCAAAAGCCGCACCTGCATCCTGCGTGCCTGCCCTGCCCCCAGCCTGAGCACCTCCTGCTCCTGCAACACCTGCAACACCCGCTTCTGCAAGGTGAGCGGCAGTTCCTCAATCCCCTCCAAAAACAAGGTGCCGCTGTCGGCAGACTCAATACAACCCTTTTTATCCCGATCTGCGCCGATAAAGGCTCCCTGCACATGACCAAACAGCTCGCTCTCCAAAAAATCCGCAGCCATGCCAGCGCAGTCAACCATCACAAAGGGCACACTCTCGCCCTTACTCAAGCGGTGGATGCCCCGGGCGATCAGCTCCTTACCTGTCCCGCTTTCGCCGCAGATAAGCACTGTGCTGTCCAATTTGGCCAGTCTGGCTGCCGAGCTGAACACCGCGCGCATGGCAGCACTCGTCTCCACCATGCCGGCAAAGGCGCCCTCCCTGTCCAGGGCCCGCAGATCATCCTTCAGGCGCTGGTTTTCACGGCGCAAGCGCTCCCGCTCCTGGGCCTTGCGCAGCACGAGCAGCACCTCGTCGAGCTTGAAGGGTTTGGAGATATAGTCATAGGCCCCCCGTTTCATGGCCTCAATAACCAGCTCTGTACTGCTGACCGCACCATGGGCCGACATCATGATCACTATGGCCTGGCTGCCAGTCTCACCCAGCCGGCTCAGCAGCTCCAGCCCGCCCATGCCAGGCATGCGCACATCAGAGAGGATATAGTCAAAATCCCGCTGGACCAGCATAGCCAGGGCCTCGCTGCCATTGGCCGCCTGCTCAACCTCGTAGCCCTGTGCGTTTAAAAGTGTGGCCAGCATGTGGCGCATGTTGGCCTCGTCATCCACCACCAAAATACTGAACTGTCTTGTCCGCTGCGCCTGCTGCATCCACTGTCTCTGTTGCGTATTTGCCTGCAGAGGCGGGGAGTTTTCCTCGTGTTTTTCCATAGAATCGTTCCATCCAGCCTGCGTGTTTCTGCCCAGGATGTTTGGGCTAAAAAGAGATCACCCTTTGCCGTGTGTTGATTGCCTGCTTGCCGTATTCAAGGCCATTTGAATACTCGAATACTCATTGATAACCAATTTTTACCTTTGCAACTCTTTTGCAAGTATCAGGCCAGGGGCAAGCGTATTTTTCCACCTGCCGGCAGGGGCGGGCACCACCTGCAGCAACAGTATCCGTTATGGTTCCTAGCTTCCCTGCAGCCAGGCCAGGGTTAGCAGTGCTTCTTCCTGCAGGGCTGCCCAAAAGAGCTTGGTAACACAGGTGCAAAAAAGGCTTGGAAAAGGATTGAGCAGCCAGGTTAACCAGCCTTTTTTGCCTGCCCTGCAGACAGATAGAACAAAAAGCCATGGTGTGCGTCCTGGCCTGCCCAGATTTGGCATGCTGCCGTTTTTTGTCAGTAAGCTGCCGGAATTTGGCAAAAGGAATGGGGCCAGAAACATGGCCCAAGGATGGGTAGCAGCAGGAGAGCTGCGCAGGCCCACCTTGCAACATATTGAAAGACCGAATGTATAACAGGATATAAAAAATAGAAATTGCAGATATTTTTTTTATGCTGGCATATATTCTGCATAAAAAATTGAGTGCCAATGGATACAGCCAGGCAGACAAAGCATAATCAACCCAGTATACAGACCAACCCAACCAATACAACAAAACCACACTCTAAAACAACATCACAAAGAACACAGAGAGGAGCACACATGATGACCCCAAACCAAATGCTACGCAAGGCAAAAAACCAGAAGGGCTTTACCCTGATCGAGCTGATGATTGTGGTAGCCATTATCGGTATTTTGGCGGCCATTGCCATTCCACAGTTTGGTCAGTACCGGGTGCGCGCCCAGAACAGGGCTGCAGCCAGTGATGTACGCAACATCACCACTGCCCTGCACGGCTACTATGCAGACCACCAGCAGTATCCGGAGGGGGCTGCATCAACAGAGCCCTGATCAGAGCAGACAGACAGCTGAACCTTAACTAGAGAAATACCCATTCTACAGGAGATACTCCTATGTTGAAAAAATACCTTGTTTATGCAGGAATCATCCTGTTGGCCTCCACCCCTTGGGCCTTTGCTGCTGATGGCAATCTAAACAGTAAAGATGGCAAAATTGCCGTTGGTACGGGTGCTACTGAATTCACCTTCCAGACCTCACCACAGGTTCAAACCAAAGGTACGAGCAATGCCCAGAACTTTGTTATTGCTGCGGTGCACACCGCTACCCAAGGCAAGGCAGGTGGTCTGGCCTATGCCATGAGCTCAGAGACCTCGGGCCTGTACTTCAAGGACGTAAGTGGAGGCGAAAACGATTTTGCGGCGCCCACCTTGGACAATAAAGATATTACCAACTACACCTTGGAAGGCCAGACACCACCGGCTAAGTCTAACTCCTGACATTGTTCTTGCCCAGGTTAGCCAGGCGCAGTACAGGGGTTGCCAAGCTCACTGGCAACCCCTGTTTGTCTCTCCACTTATCTCTACAGTTTGTCTCTGCATCCACCGTATACGCTTCTTCCATGCCTGCCATCTTGTGCCACGCGTTGAGCAAAACCTATGGCCACGGCTTCTGGCGTCTGCAGCGCAAGGTGGCGCTGGCCAACTTTTCCCTGGCCGTAGCCAGGGGCGAGGTCTTTGGCATTGTGGGCCCCAATGGTGCAGGCAAGAGCACAGCCTTAAAAATCCTTATGGGCCTGGTGCGGCCCACAAGCGGCAGCGCGCAAATTTTGACCATGCCGGCCAGCGATCCGGCTTGCCATGCGCATCTTGGCTATTTACCGGAAAATCCCTCGCTCTATAAAAAACTCACCATCAGTGAGCACCTGCATTTTGCCGGCCAGCTGGCGCAGATGCCCAGCAAGGTCATCCGCAGCCGCACAGCCGAGCTGCTTGCCCTGGTGGACCTGTCCCTTGCCGCCCACATACCCATCCAACGTTTTTCCAAGGGCATGACCCAGCGGGCTGCCCTGGCCTATGCCCTGTTCACTGACCCGGAAATCCTGATTTTGGATGAACCCATGAGCGGGCTTGATCCTCTGGGCCGGCAGCTGGTGCTGGAGATCATCCGCCACTGCCATAACCAGGGCAAGACCATCCTCTTTTGCTCGCACATCTTGACCGATGTGGAGCGCATCTGCTCGCGCATCGGCATTATGCACCAGGGTAAACTTGTGGCCCAAACCACGCCCGCAGAACTGGCCCAGCAGCTACCCGCTTCTGCGCCGGCCAGCAGCGCCACCCCGCTGGAGCGCCTTTTTCTTGCCACTGTGCAGAAAGGGGTGGTGCCGGCAGGGGAGCAGGGAGAAGGCCATGCTCTTTAAACTCTGGCAGGTGGCGCTCTTCACCTACAGGGAGAGCCTGCGGCAACGCATTGTTTACGGGGTGCTGATTTGTGCAGCCCTGCTCATCCTCTTTTCGCTCATGTTCAGTGGCTGGTTCATGCGCGATATCCTCAAGATCATTTTGGATCTCTGCCTGGCAGCCGTGAGTTTGGGAGGGCTTTTGGTGCCCTTTTTCGTGGCCATCAACCTGGTGGCCGGCGATATCGACCAGAAAACCATCTTCACCATCCTTTCCCGGCCAGTGGGCAGGGGGCTCTACATCGTGGGCAAGTTCTGCGGCCTGGCGCTCCTGGCCTGCACCATCATAGGCATCCTCACCCTGGCCACCCTGGCTGCGCTGTGGGGTGCCGCCCTGATCTTCGACCCCTTTTTTCTGCGCAACCTCTCCATCAACGCCATCCTGGTGGCTATCGCCATGAAGGCCCTGGCAACCCTGGTGCTGATTGCCGTGGCCATGCTGTGGAGCACAGTGACCACCAGTACCTTTCTTGCCACCCTGCTCACCCTGTGCAGCTACATAATTGGCCAAAGTGTGGAAAGCGTGGTGCGCTTTCTCGTACTGCAGCAAAACCAGCTCGACTATTCGCCCCTGCTGCGCTTGGTAGCAGAGGCGAGTTTGTATGTCTTTCCCAATCTGGCAGCCTTTAACTTCCAGCACCAGGCTGCCCATGGCCTGGCCATAGCACCGGGCGAAGTCTTGTTTGCCCTTGTTTATGGCCTTAGCTACACAGCAGGGCTGCTCATTTTGGCTGTGCTCCTGTTCAGCCGTCGGGATCTGTCATGAGCAAAAACATCGGCAAGAATTCTGACAAGAGCCCTGACAAGGACTGTGACAAGCGCTGCAACACCAGCCGCCACAGGGCCAGCAGGGTACGCAAAACCGGTGCACTGCTCCTGGGCCTGCTGCTCTGTCTGCCCCTTGCCGTGGCTGCAGGTCACCAGGTTTTTCTGGCCCACCTCAACCGGGCAGACGAGCAGATCAGCCGCCTGGTTACGCTGCCAGAGGGGCTGGTGAAACTGGCAACCATGGAGTTTAGCGGTCCGGCCTCTGATTTCCTCATGTTCAAGGTCATGGTCTATCTCGGGGAAAAACTGGAACGCCAGGAAAACCCCGCGCCCCAGGAATGGCAGCTCGCCCACCAGGCCATCTGCCAGGTGACCAACTTGGATGAACGCTTCTGGGACCCGTACCTCCTGGCCATGACCACCTTTCCCTGGGATGCGCCCCAACTGCTGCCACAGACCGTTGGCCTGCTGGAAAAGGCAGCGCTTGCCCGGCCAGAAGACCACCAGCCCTATTATTTTCTCTGGTTTCTCCATGCGTATTTTCTTGACGATGCCGGGCAGGCAGCCCGTTACATTCGCCTGGCTGCGGAAAAACCAGGCGCACCCGGCTACTACCCCACCCTGGCGGCACGCAGCGCGCTCTATGCCGGCAACCCCATGGCTGGAGCGCTTTTTTTGGAAGGTTTGAGCGGGCAGACCAATAACCCGGAGTTGCGCCAGTACTATGCAAAGCGCATCGATGCCCTGAAAAAGATTGCCTTTTTACAGGAAAAGGTGGATGCCTTTACCAGCCGCTTTGGCTTTGCACCCACCAGATTGGAACAGCTGCGCGAACAGGGCTTTGTCAGCGCCCTGCCAGAAGACCCCTATGGCGGCCAGTTTTTTATCGATGCCCAGGCCCGGGTGTACACCACCTCTAAACTGGTGGAAGCCAAGCAGGAAAAAAAAGAGGCCAACAAGCAGGCCCACTAACCTGCGCCTTGTTGCGTAGATATTTTTTTACACAGATATTTTTTGCATAGATATTATTAAACACGTACTGGCCGCCCTGGCCATCAGAGCACTAGGGGTGCATCGAGGTCCATTACAGCTTCCCTGCGGCTTCCTGCCGCATTCACCGGTTTGCACTTCCTCACTGCCCTCACTGGCCACTGGCCCTTATTGCCCCCACTCCCCTGGCGTCCATCCTCTTCCCCTGGGACCCCTTCCTTCCTACTCCCACCTGCCGGCAATGTGTCTGCCACAACTGCGGCACGCTCCCCTAGCTCCTGCCTCTGTCTCTGTCTGCATGGCCTGTCGGGCCAGGAACAGCTCGCCACAGCCCGGGCAACGGGTATCGGCTGCACCGGGCAAGGCAACATTGCCCAGATACACATGGTTGAGCCCTGCCGAGTAGCCGATCTCCCGCGCCTTGAGCAAGATGTCAACTGGTGTGCGTGCTGCATTCATCAGCCTGTAGGCCGGGTGAAAGGCGCTGAGGTGCCAGGGAATATCCGAAGAAATTTTGCACAAGAACTGCGCCAGACCAAGGAGTTCCTCTTCGCTGTCGTTCAGGCCGGGGATGATAAGGGTGGTGACTTCCAGCCAGATACCCAGGTCGTGCAGGCGTTGCACGGTCTCCAGAACCGGTGCAAGCCTGGCCCCACAGATGCGCTGATAAAAATCTTCTGTAAAGGCCTTGATGTCGATATTGGCAGCATCAAGCCATTTGCCGGCACGCTCTGCCGCCTGGGCGCTCATATAGCCATTACTGACAAAAATATTGGCCAGGCCCTGATCGCGGGCAAGCAGGGCGCAGTCTTCGGCAAACTCGAAGAAGATGGTGGGCTCGGAATAGGTGTAGCTGAGGCTGGTACAGCCCTTGGCCCGGACCATGGCCACCACCTGCCTGGGGCTGCGGTAGTGGCCGGCCGGATTTTCCCTGGGGTGTACCTGCGAGAGGGTATGGTTTTGGCAGTGCTGGCAGCGGAAGTTGCAGCCACGGGTGGCAATGGACCAGGTGCGGCTGCCGGGCAAAAAATGATAGAGCGGCTTTTTTTCAACAGGATCTGCGCCTTCGGCTGCCACCTGCCCATAGACCAGGGTGTACAACGTGCCCTCCTGGTTTTCCCGCACTGCGCACAGGCCGCGCTGGCCCGCGGCAATCAGGCAGTGGTGGCTGCACAGCTGGCAGCGCAGCCTGTTTTTTTCCTGCAGGTAGAGCCTGGCCAGGTGCCTGTGTTCATGTTCGTGTGTGTGGTGCATATTCTCTGCGCATTGCGCCTCAAAATCGTTTGTGCGTTTTGTCAAAGTACGGGTTTCGTTACAACCCATAGTACAACATGTTGGGCAGGCGGCAAAGGGATGCAACCTGGTGCGAACAGGCTGCAGAGGTCAAAAAGTAGAAAAACACGGGCATACGGCAAAAAATACGATTTCCTAGCCTTATGCACACCAATGCAGTAAACTTGGTATGTTGCATGACAATGCAGCACAGTACCCATGCCACACAACACCCATAAAGACGAAGCAACAATCATTTTTGTCTCATTTTTGTCATATAGCAGGAGAACATCATGGCTCGTGTACCCAGTAGCAAAGCTACCACAAAAACTACCAGCAAAGCAGTGGGCAAGGATGTTGCCACAACAGCAACAACAGGCAAACCCAAAGGAAAAAGCAAGGCGCAACAGCCACCTAGCGGTGACAACGGCAACGGTGGCTATGATATTTTATTCAAGGGCACCAATACCGATTTACTGCGGGACACCATCCGTCACCACATTATGAGTTTTCAGGGCCGCGATCCAGACCGTGCCGGCAACATCGACACCTACCGGGCCCTGTCGTATACCCTGCGGGATGCACTCATCTACAAGTGGATCAACACCCAGAAAAACTATTATGCCAAGGCAAAAAAGCGGGTGTACTACCTGTCCTTGGAGTTTCTGGTGGGCCGTTCCCTTTCCAATGCGGTTATCAATCTGGGCATGGAAGAACCGGTGCACCAGGTTTTAAAGGAACTCGGTGCAGAGCTGGAAGAGCTGCAGTCCTGCGAGGAAGACGCGGCCCTGGGCAACGGCGGTTTGGGACGATTGGCTGCCTGCTTTCTCGACTCCATCGCCACCCTGAAAATTCCAGCCTATGGCTACGGCATCTTGTATGACTACGGTATCTTCCACCAGCGAATTATCGATGGCTATCAGGTGGAAACACCGGACAGCTGGCTGCGCCTGGGCTCCCCCTGGCTGTACGAGCGCAGCCATTTCATGTACCCGGTGCAATATGGCGGTCGCGTACAGAGTTATATCGACAAGGATGGCCGCTATCGTTCCCGCTGGGTGGATACCTCCATTGTCATGGCCATGGCCTGCGACATGCTGGTGCCGGGTTACAAGAACGACCATGTGATCAACATGCGCCTGTGGCGGGCCAAGGCCTCACGCGAAATGGACCTGCAAAGCTTTAACCTGGGCGACTATGTGAGCGCAGTAGAGAGCAAGGTGATGTCGGAGACCATCTCCAAGGTGCTCTATCCCAGTGACGACATTGCTGAAGGCCAGCAGCTGCGGCTGACCCAGCAGTACTTTTTTGTGGCTGCTACCCTGCAGGACGTGATGCGCCGCTATCGCAAGAGCAACACCAGCTTTGAAGACTTTCCCAACCAGGTGGCCATTCAGCTCAACGATACCCACCCGGCCATAGCCATCCCCGAGCTGATGCGAATCCTCCTAGACATCGAAGGCCAGAGCTGGGAGCTGGCCTGGGATGTGTGCGTGAAAACCTTTGGCTACACCAACCACACCCTTATGCCCGAAGCCCTGGAGACCTGGACCGTGGACATGTTCGGCGCTATGCTGCCCAGGCACCTGGAAATCATCTACGAGATCAACCGCCGCTTTCTGCTGGAGGTGGCAGAGCGCTACCCGGGCAATCTGCGGCGCATCCAGGAAATGTCGCTCATCGAGGAGGGACCGGTGCGTAAGATCCGCATGTCTAACCTGGCCATTGTGGGCAGCCACTCGGTCAACGGGGTGGCTGCACTGCACACGGAGCTGCTCAAGGAAAATCTCTTCCGTAACTTTTTTGAGATGTATCCCGAGCGCTTCAACTCCAAGACCAATGGCATCACCCCCAGGCGCTGGCTGCTGAACTGCAACCAGGATTTGTCTGCCCTGATCGGCGAAAAAATCGGCATGGACTGGGTGACCGATCTTGACCGGTTGCGCGAGCTGGAAAAATTCACCGACGATGCAGATCTGCAAAAACGCTGGCGCGAGGTCAAGCGCATCAACAAGGTGGCCTTGGCCAAAATCATCAAAAAGAACTGCAATGGTCTGGTGGTGGATCCCGACTCCATGTTCGACATCCACATCAAGCGCATCCACGAGTACAAGCGTCAGCTGCTCAATGTGCTGCATGTGATTTACCTGTACCAGCAGTTCATCACCTATCCCGAGGAAGAACGCACCCCGCGCACCATCATTTTCGCGGGCAAGGCCGCACCCTCCTACCATCGCGCCAAGCTGATCATCAAGCTGATCAACTCGGTGGCCGAAGTAGTCAACAAGGATCCACGCGTGGGCAACCGCCTCAAGGTGGCCTTTATTCCCAACTACAGTGTTTCCCTGGCCGAGCGCATCATTCCAGCGGCTGATCTCTCAGAACAGATCTCCACCGCAGGCACCGAAGCCTCGGGCACCGGCAACATGAAGTTTGCCTTAAACGGCGCACTCACCATTGGTACCCTGGATGGCGCCAACATTGAGATCCGTCAGGAAGTAGGCGAAGACAACATCTTCATCTTCGGGATGACCGCAGAAGAGGTGGAGTACGAGAAGCGCTTCAAGTCGCGCAAGCCGGTGCAGATTTATGAAAAAAACCCGGTGGTGCGAGCGATTGTCGACGCCATTGCCGGCGGCACCTTCAGCAAGGGCGACAAGGAGCTGTTCAGGCCCCTGGTGAACGACTTGATGAACGAACACGATCCCTACCTGCTCCTCTTGGATCTAGAATCCTACCTTGCATGCCAGGATGCTGTGGGCGAGATGTTCGCCAATAAGGAGCAATGGACCAAAAAATCCATCCTCAATGTGGCCCGCATCGGCAAATTCTCCAGTGATCGCACCATCCGTGAATATGCCGAGGAAATTTGGGGCGTGCAGGTCAACCAGGATTGAACAGGTTGCCTGCAAACCGGTTCTGCAACTTGTCTAGACCAAAAAACCTCGCTTCCCCGCTTCCCCTCTGGGGAGCGGGGTTTTTTGTCTCCCACCACTGGCGCGCAGCAGCCCCTTGCAATCCCCGTATAAAAGGCGTAAAAAAAGCATACTTGTCGTGCCCAGGCAGGCGGGAACATCACTCTGCCCCTACAGGTGCAGGATGCCAAGCCATGGCGCGGTGCATACCATGGGCGAGGCCTTTTTCCCGACACTTTGCCCAATGCACTTGCCTCTACACTTGCCTATATATTTGCCTATACGCACTTGCCAATGTCCTTATCACTGCCTGCTACAGCTTCGGGTATCCTGCTCATTCTTGTCGCCTGCTCACTGGGGTTAATTTTTTTTCTGGCTCTGCTGCTCCACAGACAACGCCGTGAAAACGCTGCTCTCAAACAGGAGGTGACCCTTCTTCGCCGCACTGCAGAGCAGGCACCCAGAGATAACCTCCACCTGGATGCCGGAGAAACGATACAAGCAGCCAACCAGACAATCAATCAGGCAGCCCAGAACAGTTCTGCTTCCAAGGTCGGCAACAAGCAGATACAGGAGATACAGGAGAGCGACGAAGAGCTACACACTTCCCCTGCGCCTGCAGCAGCTCCTTCTGCAAACCACATGGCAAACCACATAGCACCCAGCGCATCGAGCAACGGGCAAAACGAATTTTTGAACAAACTCAGCCACGATGTCCGCACTCCCTTGAATGCGATCACGGGCTATGCGGAAATACTGGCAAACAGTGAACTGGAGGACCAACAGCAGCGCTTTGCTACCAATATTTACAAAAGCAGCCTGGCATTGGTTGCGGTGCTCGATGCCTGTATCGAGCAGGTCAAAGGACCCGTAGCACAGCAAGCTCTGGCTGCCCACAAGAAAGGGCTGCCACAAGATCCGGCTGTTTATGCAGAGACCAGCGCAGAGGGCGTGCAGGGGTTAAAAATCTTGGTCGTGGATGATTCTTCCATGATCCGTACCTTATTCACCGATATTTTTAACGATGTTTTCACCGATATGTTCAGTGATGCTCCGCTAACCATCCACACTGCGGGTAACGGTGCCGAGGCGCTGGAGTTGGCAGGGAGTCAGCAACCAGATCTCATGTTCGTGGATCTGCACCTGCCCGACATGGATGGCTGGCAGATTGCCAAAGCCCTGCGGAAAAACGAACAGACCGCAGCCATTCCCTTAATGGTGATGACTGGCCAGAATCTGAGCGAAAAGGAGTATCGCCCCCTGTTCAACGGTTTTTTACAAAAACCCTTTCAATTGGAACTGCTGCGTAACATGCTACACTCCTGGCTGCCGGAACAGATGTCAACCACAGCCAATAGCCCGCCTGAAACAGTACCTACGCCACTGCACAAGCACGACCAGGACAGCGGTCTTGCCCTGCGTTTGCAGCCCCACTGGCCCAAAGGGCTTGACTCACTCTTGACCAGAGCCATACAATCCGGCGCCTTGTCCGTGGCAGAAGAGTTGGGCAAACGCATGCAGGAGGCAGGAGAGCAGCACAGCGCTAAGCTGTTACAAGAAACCGGCAGCCGCCTGGCCCGCCAGGCTGCTGAACCGGATATCACCAGTGTGGAAGCCCTGCTGGCCGGGCTTGCCTCCCTGCTACCAAGTGAGCCCCAGCCATGAGCACGGCAAAACCGCTTATTTTCATTGTGGATGATGTGGCCGACAACATCCAGGTGGCCATTTCTCACTTGCAGGAGCTGCAATGCAACTTTGCCTATGCCCTATCCGGAGAACAGGCCCTGGCGCGTATTGCTGCCAGCAAACCACAGCTCATCCTCATGGATGTAATGATGCCGGGCCTCAGTGGCTTTGACACCGTGGTGCAGCTGCGGCAGCAGCCTGCACTCGGCAACATTCCGGTTATTTTTCTCACCGCCCAGGCCGACAGCGAAGATGTGGTGCGAGGTTTCAACCTCGGTGGGGTGGATTATATTGCCAAACCCTTCAATGGCATGGAATTGCGCTCCCGGGTACGTAACCACCTTGAACTGTATGCCTACCGTACCCGCCTGGAAAGCATGGTGGAGGAGCGCACCTCGGCCATCGAACTATTGAAGGACGTCATTATTGAAGCCATGGGCGAGATGGCAGAGTACCGGGACAAGGAAACCGGTGGCCATATTCGCCGCACCATGGAATATGTGCGGCTGCTGGCCGAGACTGTGGCCAAAAACGGCCACTATACCAACCAGCTGACCCCGGAGTTCATCAACCTGCTGTACAAATCTGCGCCCTTACACGATATTGGCAAGGTGGCCATCCCCGACAGAATTTTGCTCAAACCCGGTAGCCTGACGCAGGAAGAGTACGAAATCATGAAAAAACATACTCTGTTTGGGGAAAACATTATCAGCAAACTCAAACAGATGGCCGGACAAAGCACTGTATTTCTCCAGTGTGCCATGGAAATCAGTGGCAGCCATCACGAGCGCTTTGATGGCACCGGCTATCCCCGTGGCTTGCGGGGCACCAACATTCCCCTGGCAGGTCGCCTGATGACCATTGCCGACATCTATGATGCCTTGGTGTGCAAACGGGTCTACAAGGCAGCCCTGCCACATGCCAGGGCCATTACCATCATCACCGAGGAGCGCAAGCAGGATTTCGATCCCCTGCTGCTGGAAGCACTATTCCAGGTACAGGATCAGTTCCGGGAAATAGCCTTTCTCCATGCAGATTGATCTTTCCCGGTATTTTCCCTCTCCCCTCAACAACAGAATACAGAGCCAATACCCATGAAAAGTTACAGCAAAGAACTCTGGTTTGAAGTACCCACCCGCCGCGCCTTTATCAACATCACCCCCCAGGTGGAGGAGTGCCTGCGGGAAAGCGGCATTCAGGAAGGCCTGCTCCTGTGCAATGCCATGCACATCACTGCCTCGGTCTTTATCAATGACGACGAAGCCGGCCTGCACCACGACTACGAACAGTGGCTGGAACGGCTGGCACCGCATGAGCCGGTGAGTCAGTACCGTCACAACACCTATGAAGACAATGCCGATGCCCACATGAAGCGCCAAGTTATGGGCCGCGAAGTGGTGGTGGCCATCACCAGGGGCAAACTGCACTTTGGCACCTGGGAACGCATTTTCTACGGCGAGTTCGATGGCAGGCGCAAGAAACGGGTGCTGGTCAAGATTATTGGCGAATAAGCTGTAGTTCCCTTTATTTTTCCCTCTACCAGGCGGATTTGACTATGCACTGCAAGGCTGCGGCATCCCTGTTTTTTGGTATGGTATTGGCCTGCTCCGCCATGCCCGTACTTGTTGGCTGCGAGTTTGGCCCAGGCAAAGACGACAAAAATATTCTCCAGCTCTATGGCAATGTGGATATCCGCGAGGTGCAACTCGCCTTTCAAGATGGCGGCAAGATACACGCCGTGCTCGTGGAGGAAGGGGCCATGGTGCAGCCGGGCCAGTTGCTGGCGGAACTCGAACCAGAACGTTTTATCCTGGAGGTGGAACGCCTCAAAGGCCAGGTCGCAGCCCAGGAGGAAACGCTCAAACGTCTGCAGGCTGGCAGTCGTAGCCAGGAGGTTGTACAGGCGCGGGCTGCCGTGGCATCTGCCCAGGCTACCTTGCAGGAGGCCAAACTGGTGCTAGAGCGCAAACAACGCCTCTATGCGACCAACAACATTGCCCGGCAAGAGGTGGACAGTGCCCGTGCCCGCGAGCAAACTGCGCAGGCCGCGCTGCGCTCGGCTGAACAGGGTCTGTCCCTTGCCGAGGAAGGTGCCCGCAAGGAAGATATCGCTGCTGCTGCTGCCTCGTTGACTGCTGTGCAGGCTGCTTTGGGCCTGGCTGAAAAACGGTTGACAGACAGCCGCCTGCTTGCTCCGGCCCAGGGCATCGTCCGCAGTCGTATCCTGGAACCAGGGGCCATGGCCAGCCCTGGAGCGCCTGTGTTCAGCCTTGCCCTGAGCGAACCCATGTGGGTGCGCGTTTACATCAACGAGCCTGATTTGGGCCGTATTCGCGAAGGCATGCCTGCACAGGTGTACAGCGATTCCTTTCCTGAAAAAAGCTATCCCGGCTGGATAGGCTTTATCTCCTCCACCGCAGAATTCACCCCAAAAACCGTGGAGACCACGGAGCTGCGCACCAAACTGGTGTACCAGGCGCGCATCATGGTCTGTAACGATGAGCATGAACTGCGTCTGGGGATGCCAGTGAGCGTGCGCATCGACCCGGCTGCCCCTGTTGTTCCCCTTTCGGAGAGTCCGTGCCAGGAGCAACCAGCGCAACAGGCCAGGTAAAGGCCCATGGCTCCAGCTCCCCAGAACCAGCAAGCGCCCCAGAATCAGGTGAAGGCCCATGCCGCTTTTCCCGGGAATGATCCTGGTGGACAGGCAGTTGAGCAGGATATGGTCATTACGGCCAGTGCCCTGGAAAAGGAATTTTTTCAGGGGAAAAAACATATCCGTGCCCTTGCCGGTCTGAACCTGACCATTGCCCCCAAGCAGGTCACCGGGCTCATTGGCCCGGACGGCGCAGGCAAAACCACTTTTATGCGGCTCTGTGCAGGTCTGCTCAAACCAAGTGCAGGCACATTACAGGTACTGGGTCTGGATACTGTGGAGCAAACCCTGCAGGTGCAGGCCCGTATCGGCTATATGCCCCAGCGTTTTGGCCTCTACCAGGATCTGAGCGTGCAGGAAAATCTGGATCTTTTCGCCAACCTGCACGGCCTGGCGCATGACCAGCGACCTGGCCGCTACCAGCGCCTGATGGAAATGTCGGGCCTGGGCCCTTTTCAGGGGCGCCTGGCAGGCAAACTCTCGGGCGGCATGAAGCAGAAGCTGGGCTTGATGTGCACCCTGGTGGCCTCTCCAGAACTGCTGCTCCTGGATGAGCCCACGGTTGGGGTGGACCCGGTATCCCGGCGTGAGCTCTGGCAAATTGTCTACCACCTGGTGCAGGAAGAAGGGTTGAGTGTTTTGCTCAGCACCGCCTACCTGGATGAAGCGGAACGGTGTGCCGCTGTGGCACTCATCCACCAGGGCAGCATCCTGGGCCAGGGCACGCCCAAAAGCTTCAGCGCCAAAATGATTGGCCGTACCTGGCAGCTGCAACCTGGCCCAACTTTAAGCCGCCGCCGCTTGCAGCAGCAACTGCTCCAGCAGCCAGCAGTGCTGGATGCCCTGGTGCAGGGTTCGTCACTGCGGCTGGTCACCCGGCAGGATGCTGATCTGGATACGCAGGACCTGTTCGGTGCAGACGAGATCGCCATTGAGCCGGTTCCGCCTCGCTTTGAAGATTATTTTCTGGCTGCCCTCAAGGAACAGGCAGGAGATGCCACAGGGGGCGTGGACGCCACCCCTGGCCAAGAGAGCAAAAGGCTCCAGCCACTCTCCACCCCTGTGCAGGCAAGAGGCGCTGCGGCCAGCGCTACCCAGGACACAGCCCGGGAAATGATCCGGGCGGAAAATCTCGTGCGCCGCTTCGGCTCCTTTGTTGCTGTGGATCAGGTCAGCTTCCGAGTGGAGCAAGGCGAAATCTTCGGCCTGTTGGGCGCCAACGGTGCAGGTAAAACCACCACCTTTCGCATGCTCTGTGGCCTGTTGCCCATTTCCAGCGGCCTGTGCACGGTTGCCGGGGTCAACCTGCGCAGTGCAGCCTCGACCGCCCGCGCCAAGATCGGCTACATGGCGCAAAAATTTTCCTTGTACGGCAACTTGAGTGTTATGCATAACCTGCGTTTTTTCAGCAGCGCCTACGGACTGGCCGGCAAACAGCGCAGCAAGCGTATCCAGTGGGCCCTGGACAGTTTTGATTTGCACGATTTTACCGATACGCCCAGCCAGGCACTGCCTCTGGGGTACAAACAGCGCCTGGCCCTGGCTGTGGCACTTATGCATGGGCCAGAGGTGCTTTTCCTTGATGAACCCACCTCAGGGGTCGATCCACTGGCCCGGCGCGAATTTTGGCAGCTGATCAACCAGGTGGCTGAACAGGGTGTAACCGTGCTGGTCACCACGCACTTTATGGAAGAGGCCGAACACTGTGACCGACTGGTGATCATGGCCGAAGGCCGGGTTCTGGCCGAAGGGACTCCAGAACACATGAAGCGCGAGTATGGCGGCCACGCAGAGGCCAGCATGGAAGATGCCTTCATCGGCCTGGTCAAAAATAAACAGCATCAGGAGGCAGGGTCATGAAACCCGGACGATCAATGCGCCTTGTCGGGCTGATTCGCAAAGAGTGGCTCCAGGTGATGCGCGATCCTTCCAGCCTGGCCATAGCCCTGGTGTTGCCCCTGGTACTGCTCTTCATCTTTGGGTATGGCGTGTCGCTGGATGCGAAAAACATTTCCATTGCCCTGGTGGTGGAGCAGCCTGGCAGCGCAAGCAATGCCTTTGCCGCCTCTTTTTACCACAGTCCGTACTTCCAGCCGCGCCAGATGCGCAACATGCAGGAAGCGGAAGAGGCGCTTCAGCGGGCAGAGGTGCAGGGCATTGTCTGGCTGCGCAGCACCTTTGATGCCGACTATCTTTCCCGCTCCAATCCGCCCATCGGAGTGATTGTCAATGGAGTGGATGCCAATACCGCCCGCTTGGTGGATGGCTACATTCAGGGTATCTGGTTTGGTTGGCTGGATAAGCAGGCAGAACTGAGCGGTACCCAGTTGAAACCGCCACTGCAACTGGAGCAGCGCATCTGGTTCAACCCCGAGGTGCGCTCCACCGACTACCTGGTGCCAGGGGTGGTGGCCGTGGTCATGACTTTGATCGGTTCCTTGCTCACCGCCCTGGTCATTGCCAGGGAGTGGGAGCGGGGCACCATGGAAACCCTCTTGGTCACCCGCATTTCCGTGATCGAACTCCTGGCCGGCAAACTGATTCCCTACTTCATTTTGGGCATGGCCGGCCTGTTCATCTCCCTGGTCATGGCCCGTATCCTCTTTGCCGTGCCCATGCGGGGCTCCCTGTTGCTCCTGCTTGCGGTCTCCGCGCTCTTTCTCTTAGTGGCCCTGGGCATGGGCCTGGCCATCTCCACCCTGTTCCGCAGTCAATTTGTTGCTGCCCTGGTGGCCCTGGTGGTCACCTTTTTGCCTGCCTTTCTCCTCTCCGGGTTTATTTTTGATATCCGCAGCATGCCGCTGATCATCCAGGGCATTACCCGCCTCATTGCTGCCCGCTACTATGTGGCCATGCTGCAAACCCTGTTCTTGGTCGGCGATGTCGGCTCCATCATGCTGATCAACTCGTTGTATCTTGCGCTCATGGCCATATTTTTCCTGGCCATTACCTATATCAAAACCGACAAGCGGCTCGACTAAACCATGATTGGGCGTATCAAGGCACTGATTCTCAAGGAATTTCTGGCCATCTTTCTGGACAAGGCCAGCCGCATGGCGATTATTGTACCGCCGATCATCCAGCTCTTTGTTTTTGGCTATGCTGCCACCTTTGACTTGAACCGGGTACGGCTTGCCATTTTCAATGAAGATTCAGGTGCCCTTTCCCGCGAACTGATCGGCCGCTTTCAAGGCAATCCCACCTTTGAACTGGTGGATTTTCTTCATTCAGAAAAGGAAATCAATACCCTGATCGATACCCAAAAAACCCTGATGGTACTGCGCATCAGCAGCGACTGCTCGCGCCAAGCAGCCAGGGGAGAAAGTTGTCCGGTGCAGGTTTTGATCGATGGCCGCAACTCCAACACCGCTATGCTGGCACTCAACTATGTGCGGGCCATTGTAACGGATTTCAACCAGGACCTCATGCATCAACAGGGACAGAGCATGCCGGCCCGCCTGGCAGTGCGCGCCTGGTTCAACCCTAATTTGGAAAGTCGCTGGTTCATTGTACCGGGAATCATCGCTCTGTTGGGCATGATTGTCACCCTGGTGGTGACCGCTCTGTCGGTGGCACGCGAACGGGAAGACGGCACCTTTGACCAGTTGCTGGTCACGCCACTGCCACCCTGGGAAATCATGGTGGGCAAGTCGGTGCCCGGCTTGCTGGTTGGTTTGGTAGAGGTCAGTATCATCATTGCCCTGACCATGGTCTGGTTCAAAATTCCTTTGCAGGGCAGCCTGCTGACCCTGTATCCGGCATTGGTGGTCTACCTGCTCTCGGTCATTGGCGTGGGCCTGATGATCTCCTCCTTTTCCACCACCCTGCAACAGGCGCTTCTGGGCTCCATCCTCTTCATTGTGCCTGCTGTGACACTCTCGGGCTTTACCACGCCCATTGCCAACATGCCGCAGTGGATGCAGCACCTCACTGTGATCAACCCCATGCGCTATTTTTTGATTGTAGTACGGCGGGTTTTCCTCGAAGGTACGGAAATCCGTTTTTTGGTCAATGAAATCTGGCCCATGGCCATAATTGCCATCTGCACGCTCTCTCTGGCCACCTGGCTGTTCCGCCATCGCCTGCATTGAAGTGGAAAATATTTCATAGCGTTTGCCTGCCACATATCCTATAAGAAGATATTGATCCTGCATAAACTACAATGCTCTGAACAGTGACAGCGTGCCTGCTTCCCAGCAGCAGTTTTACATGCAAAACATTCGTCTGACAGTACCCGGAAAGCAGGGCAGACCGGTCAAGGCTGCACACATTTTTTTATATAGAATGTTCAAAAGATACGCCGTGGATAAAAGTCAGATGAAGGCTTCGATGGTGCATTGTATCCACCAGATAGGCAGCCACATCTGTTATACACAAACCCGACGCTACAGCGGCCAAGCAGGCAACAGGAAAACTGCTTTCGCCACAGATGCGCAGCAGTGAGGCAAATACGCCAAGCTGGTTTCCCTCTAGACTCCCATGACTACCCTTACCTCACTGGGCTTTATCGGTGGCGGCCAGATGGCAGAAGCCTTGGTGCGCGGCATTTTGGCAGCCGGCCTCCTTGCTCCGGAGCACATTCACGTACTGGAGCCAAATAAAAAACGCATGGCCAGCCTGCAAAGTCACTACAGCATACAGGAGGCCGCAGACGAGGCAAGCCTGTGCGCCAGCAGCCAGGTGCTCGTGGCAGCCCTCAAACCGCAGATAGCCCAACAGGCACTGACCAGCTATGCGCCACATCTTGACCGCGGCCATCTGCTCATCTCTATTATGGCGGGCATTCCCCTGTCCAGACTGCGCCAATATACCGGAGACCAGGTTCGCCTGATCCGTGCCATGCCCAACACTCCGGCCCTGGTGCTGGCCGGAGCCACTGTCTACACCCCAGCAGCCTCGGCCACAAAGGAGGACTGCGCGCTTGCCCAGGCCATTTTTAATGCCGTGGGTCAGAGCCTGGAGCTTGCAGAGCAGCAACTGGATGCGGTCACAGGCCTCAGCGGCAGCGGGCCAGGATATGTGTTTACCTTTTTGGAGGCGCTTATCGATGGCGGTGTACTGGCTGGTCTACCCCGGCCAGTTGCCGAGCAGCTTGCCCTGCAAACCCTGTATGGCACAGCCAAGCTCGCCAAGGAAAGCAAGGAACACCCTGCCGTGTTAAAGGGCAAGGTCACCTCTCCGGGCGGCACCACCATTGCCGGTATCCATGCGCTGGAACAGGGCGCTTTCCGGGGCCTAGTCATGGAGGCGGTGCAGCAGGCTACACAACGCGCCCGGGATCTGGACGGATGAACATACGTTTTGTTGGCATCATTGTCCGGCCGGACAGTCCACAGGCCGAGGAAAAGGGACGGGAATTGGCGCAGTGGCTGAATCAGCAAGGCATTGCCACCGCAGAACAGAACAAAATAGATCCGGCCATGGATCTGCTCATTGTTCTGGGCGGAGATGGCAGCCTCTTGCATATAGCCGATAGTGCCAGTCAACACGGCCTGCCAGTGGTGGGGGTGAACATGGGCCACCTCGGTTTTCTCTCGGAAATCGCGGTGGACGAAATGTTCCAGACACTGGCCATGGTGCTTGCGGGTGAATCCCACATTGAAAAACGCATCATGCTCAAGGCATATATCATCAACGGTACCAGCGGCGAAATCAGCGAAGCAGTGCGTGGCCTCAACGAAGTGGTCATTGTCAAGGACAGCACTGCTGCCATGATCCGCCTGCGCTGCTGGGCAAACAAGGAGTACATCACCACCTACCGGGCCGACGGGCTCATCATTGCCACACCCACCGGCTCCACCGCCTATAATCTCTCCGCCGGCGGCCCACTGGTGCATGCCGAACTCGACAGCATTGTTCTCACCCCCATCTGCCCCTTTATGCTCGAATCCAGGCCAGTGCTTTTGGGAAGCGACACCCGCATTACCGCACACCTGCTCACCCCTGCGGGTGAGGTCAAGGTAATTGTGGATGGCGAGTTGCGTTGGCGCATTACGGAAAACGACTATCTCCTGGTGCACAAGGCAGAGCGTCCATTTTTGGTGGTGAGCTCTCCCTGGAAGAGCTACTTCAACATCCTGCGCACCAAGCTCAACTGGGGCGGCGATCCCATTGACCTGCCCTTGCCAGAAAAGGTATGCAAGCACTGCTGAACCTGCTTGCTGACCTGCTGCCAGCCCTTAACGCTTTTCGAGGACTGGAGGTGCTTGGAGGTGCTCTGTACATGCCTGTGAGCAGGCCACAGACAAACAAACTATTTACCCAGCAAGAAGGTGACCCTGAATAATATTGTTTTCAGTCTCATTTTCAATTGCCTGTGTCCTGCAACAGACAGCCACCCCAATCTGCACAGAAAATTATCCGGCAGAAAACAGGAAAACAGAGTATAAACAAAATGAGAAGCTCCCTGGTGCCTTGGCGCACCCCAAGGGAAACATACCTGTTTCCGGTTATATATGAGGAATGCGAGGAGGATGCAAATGAACAGAAAAGTAGTCATCATTGGCGCGGTGGCCGCTGGCCCCAAGGCAGCTTGCCGTCTGAAACGTCTGCAGCCCGATTGGGATGTTCTCATGTTGGATCAGGACAGCCTGATCTCCTATGGCGGTTGCGGCATCCCCTACTATGTCAGTGGTGATGTTTCTGATGAGAGCGAGTTACGCTCCACCAGTTTCCATATGGTGCGCGACAAAAAATTTTTTGAACAGGCCAAAGGGGTGGAAGTCCGCACCCGCACCAAAGCACTCGCCATTGACCGCAATCAAAAAACAGTACGGGTGGAGTACCTCGACACCGGACAGGAGGAGGACATACACTACGATGCCTTACTGCTGGCTACAGGTGCACAACCCTTTGAGTTGCCCATTCCTGGTGCACAGCTCGATGGGGTGTTCACTGTTTCCGACCTGCACAAGGCCATCGAAATTCGCAAACGTATTGCCGCTGGCAAGGTGAGCAAGGCGGTGGTAATCGGTGGAGGCGCCATTGGCATAGAAATGGCTGAAGCCCTGACCGATCTTTGGGGTATTGAAACCTCCCTGGTGGAACTGGAACCCAGGCTTTTGCCCGGTGCCGTGGATTCGCACTTTGCTGCCATGCTCAAGCACCACCTGGAAGAACAACAGGTCCAGGTCTTTACCGGAGAATCGGCGTTGTCCATCATCGACAATGGTACAGGGACAGTGGCCGGCATCCAGACCAACATGCGCACCCTGGAGGCGGATCTGGTTATCATGGCCGTGGGGGTGCGGCCCCGCAGCGAATTGGCCCGCGCTGCCGGGTTGGATGTCACCTCTTGGGGGGCGATCAAGGTCAACCAGCGCTTGCAGACCTCCGATCCAAACATTTACGCTGCTGGCGACTGCATCGCCACCACCAGTCTGGTCACCCGACGGGAAACCTACGCGCCCTTAGGGTCACTCGCCAACCGCCAGGGCCGTATTGTTGCGGACAATATCGCTGGTCAGCCTGCGGTATTCAAGGGGGTGTGCACCTCGTTCATCATGAAAGCCTTTGACCGCTGCATTGGCGCCACTGGCATCAGCTACGAGGCCGCCCTGTTCGAAGGCTTTGATGCCGACTATGCCCTCACCTCGCCCTCGGACCGGGCCCACTTTTTTCCTGGTCAGGCAGTGGTGATCCTGCAGTTGGTCTTTGACCGGAAATCACGACGCATTCTTGGTCTGCAGGCCTTTGGCAACATGAACGACTCCATCTCTGCCCGGGTGGATGCCGCAGCAGCGCTGATTGCCGAAGGCGGAACCATCGAGGATTTTGGCACCCTCGAGATGGCCTATGCCCCGCCCTTTGCCGCGGCCATCGACTCCATCAACGCCGCAGCCTATGTGGCAGAAAACATGTGTGACAACCGGTTGCGCCGGGTGCATCTCAACCATTTTTTGCGTTGGGTGGACAACATGGACAGCGAGCCCGACTGGGTGGTGATTGATTTGCGCCATCCCAAGGAAGTCGAGCCATATGGTGAGCGTTTTGGTGTGGACAAGTGGATATCACTGCCCTACGAACAGGTGCGCAACCGCCATGACGAGCTGCCCACAGATAAACACTGTATTCTGATATGCAATGCCGGCACCCGCTCCTACGAGGTACAGGTCTTTCTCGATGCGGTTGGCAAAAAAGATACCCTGGTGCTGTGCGGCGGTTTGAATGTTATCAGCCGTATGGGGGTGAGCTGGTACGGAGGAGGACAGGAAGGGTAAAAAACCTATGGCCGCAAGGCCTCAAGATAGGCAGGAAGGCGGTCGAAATAGCGCCCCACGTCTTCGGGCCGGTGGGCATCTGAACCTGGAGACAGGGGGATGCCCAAGGCCAGGGCCGCGGTGATGATCCAGTCAGCCGGGAAAGGATTGCCGCGGTAGTCAAAGCCCGAGGTGTTGATCTCCAGGGCCATGCCCTGTTCGCGTACCGTCGCAAGCAGGGTGTGAATCTGCTGCCGGTGTTCCTGGTTGAAACGTACACCGGGCATATGCCTGAGTGCAGCATCCAGATGGCACAGCAACGTACAGGGCAGGTTACGCACTGCTTTGATGAGTGTAGCAAAATACCAGCTCAGTACTGTATCTGCGCCAATGGCGGCCAGCTGACCCAGGCTTTCCGGACGCTTGCTGAGCAGGTTGAAATGTTGGTCGCCGTGAGGATAAAAGTGGCAGGATAAACCAATACTGTCCCAGGGGCGTTCCTGCAGCTTTTCGCGCAGCAGTGCCACTGCATCTGAATTGCAGCCCACCTCCACACCAAGTCGTATTTCAATTTGTCCCTGGTAGACCTGGCGCAAACGCTCGCCTTCTGCAAAGTAGTAGTCAAAGTCGGTCTCCTCCAGCCAACTGCGATGAGGATACCGTATCTTCACCTCCATGTGTTCAAGAAAGGTCAGGCTGCGCAGCCCCTTGCGCACGGCAGCCTGCACATACTCCTCCATGCTTCCACTGGCATGCCTGCACAAAAAGGTATGTACATGGCCATCACGGGAGGTATCAACAAGGGGCTGGGGCTGAAGGGCAGAACGCATCATGGGTGGGGAAAGGGCAAAAGTGGTTAACCTAGAAGAAAGAAACTGCTCTCAGGCATTGCCCTTGGGAAAAAAATGCAGCACCCCATCAATATCCGAGGTATCGCAAACTTCGCCGAGTTCCATGTCAAGGTCAAAGAAAAAATCACTCCCTTCCATCTCAACCGACAAGGCAGGCCCATCGGGCAAGTGGTAGATCAGGGTACTGACCTTACTCATGTCAACGGGATAATGGAACAAGCGGGTCATCATCATTGTATCATCCATGGGAACACTGTTACGTTCAAAAAGGTGAAAACAGGCTTGTTGCGTACAGCAATCTGCTGATCTTGCGCCATTGTCTGGCCCTGACCAGGTTTGCTGCCGCAACGACATCTCAATATACCATAAGATGCCTGATAAAATTTGACAGCTAAAAAACACATGGTAAGATGGATGCCCCTATTTTCACCATCTTCCACTGCATTAATGCACACAACCCAGCGAGGCCTGATATGGCTCAATCCGAGCGACCCAAGCAGCATACTGTGTATACCAAAAAAGGAAACACCAATCCTTCCAATATATTGCCCCAAAAACTGGATCTGCAATCATCATTGCAATTTGAGTGCCATCCGGGTGTGAGCTGCTTCACTGCCTGCTGCCATACCATCAAGATCATCCTTACGCCCTACGATATCCTCATGCTGCGCAGGCGACTCGGGCTTTCCGCAGACGAATTCATCACCACCTACACCGAGCCCACCTATCTGGAAAAAACCGATATGCCGGGTCTGCAGCTCAAACTCATGGGCGAGAAACAAGCCTGTCCTTTTGTCACACCCGAGGGCTGCACCGTCTATACAGACCGGCCCAGCGCCTGCCGCTACTACCCGGTGGGCATGGCCGACTTCCATGAGGGCGGCATTGAAGATGAAGAGGCCGAAGAAAAATTCTTCTTTCTAGTAAAAGAACCACACTGCAAGGGCCACGAGGAGCCCAAACACTGGACCATCGGTGAATGGCGCGCCGATCAGGGTGTAGATGTGCGCGACGAGATGAACAAGGAGTGGCTGCGCCTGGTGATGCGCCGCAAATCCTTTGGCCAACAGGCCTCCCTGAGCGATGCTGCCAAGCGCATGTTCTTTATGGCCACCACCGACCTGGACACCTTCCGCAGCTTTATCTTTGAAAGCTCCTTTCTGGATACCTACGAGGTGGATCAGGAAACCCTAGACCGTATCAAAACAGATGATGTCGCCCTGATGCTCTTCTCCTTTTCCTACCTGGCTAACAGCCTCTTTGGCGCACCAGGCCTGCATATTCGGGAAGGAAAGATAAAGGAAAAGGTGGCGCAGTTGCAGCAGCAGCAAAATGAAGCCCTCAAACGAGCCGAGCAGGAATACGAGGAACTCAGGTCGGAGCGCGACCGTATGCTGGCAGAACGGGGCCAGTCTCCGGAAAACCCCAAAAAATCCTGAAGATAGACCTGCCCTACCCGCACGTTTACCCACGATAAACCAACCATTACGGCTGCCCCAAAAAACAGGAGCACCAGGATGCAGCCCTGATCAAGGACGATGAAAACACCTATGAGCGCATCCTGGTGATCGCCGACATCCACGGCGGCTGTCAGGCGCTCATGGGGCTTTTGGCTGATGAGTTGCAACCCGGACAAAGGGATTTGCTCGTCACCTTGGCCGACTATATTGACCGAGGGCCGGATTCCAAAGAAATTTTGGAGAACTGCGCAGTTGCGCGGCTGAACTGTACACGGTGCATCTGCGCGGCAACCATGAAGGTATGCTGCTCATGCCCATGTCTCGTTCGCCGGCCCTGCCCAACATGTACGACGAGCGTATACTCGATGATGCGGACTCGCTTGCCGACAAGATCAGCATGTGGCTCCATAACGGCGGTCTGAACACCTTGGATTCCTCCTACCACGGTGCAGGGGAGGCTGCGCACAAAAGCCTGGCCAGCCTGAAAAAGGCCTTACAAAGCGTGCACTGGTGGAAAGTGGACAGAAGAGTCTGTTCAGAGACGCTCATCCATCATTGCGCGGACTGGGCCCGATTATCCCGCCTGAGGACTTCAGCTTTCTAAGGCACACCTGCGCCGATATGCTGCTCACCGAGGAACATATCCTGGTCCACGGCGGCTATGATGCGTACTTCCTGCCTAGGGCACAGCAACTTGCCATCTTCCATTGGGGCTATCCCGCCCAAGCCTGCACCAGTTTAAACCAGACCCTGGTAGTTGCCCACCAGATCATGCGCACGCCTGCCCAGGCGCATCGGTTCTCTGATTTACCTGGATACACCGGCAGCGCCTGCGTCGCAAACGACCGTCTGACCTGCCCGGACCTCCTCAGCCAGCAGTTTTGGCAGGCAGATCAAACTGGAAGTATCTGCCGCTCCAGCCGGTTGACACCCCAATCCTGAGGAATATTCCTTTCGCTGTTTTATCCTGCTCAGACCTTGACTAGAGCTTAAGCCACGTCGACGCGCGCAGCATCGCAACAGCCACGGTTTTGATTACAACTATCGCTTCAAGTGTGGACAATAAAACCCTGTATCTGTCTGCGCTGCTTATGCGCTGCAGCTTGCTTTTTGCTCACGTACATAGCGCTGCGCCGCAAGCGCGGCAATTGTGCCATCGGCCATCGCTGTGGTGATCTGCCGGTACGATTTTTCGTTGATGTCGCCAGCCCCAAACACACCTGGCAATGAAGTATTCATATCCCGGTCTGTCTTAATATATCCCTGTGCATTGAGTTCGATTTGATCTTTGAAGAGATCATTGTTGGGCGACTGTCCCAAGAATACAAAGACTCCATCCACCGGGATTGTTCGTTCTTCGCCTGTTTCCGTGTGCTGGAGCACAGCTCCGGTCAGCTTTCCATCTTCTACAACCAAATCGGTAACCTTGGTCGAAGTGAAACCTTCTGCTTTGCCATCTGAGCATTTGAACAATTGCTCCTGCGTTGAAGGAGCGGCAAAATACCGTGGCATCATTTCCACCAAAGTGATGCGCGCAATACCAATGGACAACATGTACAGGGCTTCGTCAAAGGCGCTATTACCTCCTCCTACCACCAATACATGTTTGTCCTTGTAAGCCATGCCGTCACAGATTGCGCACCAATGCACCTGTTCTGCTTCTGTGGGGGTTTCTAATGGAATTGGTTTACGACCTGTGGCCAAAATAACAGCCACAGCAGTATAGACGCCTCCATCGGTTGTAATCCGCTTAATGGGACCTTCCAGCTCAAGTTTTTCAACCTCGCAAATCTCTTCCACCTCTATATTGAGGCTGTCAACATGTTCGCGCATCTTCTCCATCAGCTTCATGCCGTGGATCTCTGGGTAGGTTGGAAAATTCTCTATAATATACGTAGAATTTACCAGTCCCCCGGTAATGTTGCTTTCCAGTACGATGGTTTTCAAATTGGCTCTGGCAGCGTAAATGGCCGCAGCCATCCCTGCCGGGCCTCCTCCCAGGATTACGAGGTCATAGGCGTGTTCTTCACTCATGTTCGTCGTCCTTATTATTCAGTATATCCAGCAGACGTAGTTGTTTTGCGGCTCCTCGTCATTTGGTGTGGATTTGATGTATACAGGGATCAAATCCACACCAAATGACGGGAGGCTTCATGAACAGTCGGGATATCATCACCTTAGGGCTCGG
>Ga0334886_1000896_pt1 | contig 39897 bp, 39 predicted proteins | sample GraSluR1_MG_9_FD_207232 | JGI IMG/M metagenome (GOLD analysis project Ga0334886, IMG submission 207232) | Sludge microbial communities from methane-producing bioreactor in Wageningen University, Netherlands - Granular Sludge_27_06-R1 | ecosystem: Engineered > Bioreactor > Anaerobic >... | reverse complement strand
CCGGGCTGGCCCGGTGCGCCCCCATACGGACCACCCTGTGCTCCGTCCGCTTCTTGATCGTCCCTTCCTTATGCTAATCTACTTCGATATCTGTCGACTCAAAACTGCCATCCACCACGACGCGACCGCCACCCCCTCGACCAGGACCACCTCGCATGGAGACTATGGAACTCGATCAATCACTCGCTGTAGCCAAAGCGCTGGGGGACCGCTCCCGGCTTCTCATCCTGAACGCACTCCGTTCCGGTCCACTGTGCGTGGAAGACCTCGCCGCGCGTCTCGACCTGGCCTCGTCCACCGTCTCCTTCCATCTGGCCAAGCTTGCCGGGGCCGGCCTCGTGTCCGTCACGCGTGATCAGTACTACTCCATCTACAGCCTGGCCGCACACATTTCCGAGATGAGACTGGACACCCTCATCGCCTTCCGCAACCCGGAGGAGAAGCACCAGGCCCAGCGGGCGACCGCGGAGCAGCGGCGCGTGCTGCGGACCTTCTTCCGAGAGGGGCGCCTCCACCGCATGCCCGCTCAGAAGAAGAAGCGCGACATGGTGCTGGGGAGGTTTGCCGCGCTCTTCGAGCGTGAACGCCTGTATCCGGAGCGGGAGGTGGACGAAACCATCCATGCCCTCTTCGCCGATCACTGCTTGGTCCGCAGACTCCTGGTCGAGGGCGGGTACCTGACACGAGAGCGAGGCACATACATGAGAACCACAAAGCCGGTTCCCGAACCGGAAGAGCCGCCGGCTGCGCATGAACAGAACGTCAAGCTCCGAGACGCCACCGAGGAGGCCGCGTCGATGCCGGCCGCAGCCCGCCCGCAAGGCCACGAACGGAGCCGGCGCAAAGCTCTGAAGCACGACTTCAAGACCGCCCCCAAAGCCGCGGGAGTCTTCCGCATCCGCAACCGCATCAACGGACGGGTGTTCTTGGGCTCAGCGTTGAACCTACATGGACCCCTCAACCGCATCGAATTCGAGCTGCGGTTGGGTTCGTTCCGCAACCGGGAACTCCAAGAGGATTTCGCGAGGCACGGACGGGAGGCCTTCGACTTCGAGGTACTCGAGGTGATTGAACCTGGGACCGATCCCGATTTCGACGTGGAGCGTGAGCTTTGGGCCATGGAACGCTTGTATGCACAGGAGCTCGACCGCACCAACACCTACAACACCGGAGACGACATCCGCTTCCTGCGACGCAGGAAGCGGATGTCGTAGCGAGGCCGGGTGTGGCCGCTCGTGTATTCGGAACCGCATCCGACCCAAACCGTATCCCCCCTCGTTTCTTGACCAGAGACCTCCCACGCCGTACAATAATGAACAGTGTTCGCTATATGACCAGCGTTCACTATCTGAGCGGTGTTCAATGCTATGTTGCCTGTTCACAGACACGTTCTCTGTTCATCTGTCCGCATACATCCGCATACTCACGAGTGGGAGGCCAAGGTGATCGAAAACAGCCGGGCGGTATCGCGCCGGGAACGGAGGCGTCAGGCGGCTCGTGAAGAGATACTGACGGCCGCCCGGGAGTTGCTGCTCGAGGTGGGTCTCGAGGAACTCACCCTTCGCCAGGTGGCCCGCAGAGCCGACTTCAGCCCGGCCGCCCTCTACACCTATTTCGCCAATCGCGATGAGATCGTGGCGGCGCTGGTGGCAGAGTCGTTCCACCGGCTCGACGCCTACCTCAGCCGGGTGCCGAAGAGTCTCGCTCCCGACCGGCGAGTGGTGGAGTTGGGGTTGGCCTACATGGATTTCGGCACCGAGAATCCGATCGACCTGCAGTGTATCCTGAGCGCCCTTCCCCAGAATCTTCCTCCGGAAAGCGACGTGTCCGTGGGGCTCGGCGCCGCCCGTCTTCTGGGCGAGACATTCCGGGAGGGCTGTGAGCAGGGTGTGTTCAACCCCACCCCGGGGGAGTCGGCGGCCGAGATGGCCTACGGCCTCTGGGCCCTGGTGCACGGCATGGTGGCACTACGTGGTCTCGACCTGAGCAGCGTGGCCGACCAGGTGGCCGCCTCCCCCCGCAAGGTGCTTGAAGCCCATGTGGAACGTCTCACGGCAACCGGCCGAGGCAGGAGCGCCGGCCGGCCGGTCCGCGAGACTCCGCGCGACCCCGACTCCTGACACGCCGCACACTCGAGAGGAGAGGTCTCGTCATGTTTGCCGCCATAGGAAGGTTTTCCTGTCGGTTCCGGTGGATCGTCATCGCCGCGTGGCTGGTATTCCTCGTGCTGGGTCTGCTCGCCACTCCCCACTTGGGCACCGTCCTGCAGGGCGGTGGTTTCTCCAACGCGAACTCCCCCTCCGCGACGGCCGCCGCGACCATACAGGACCGCCTTCCTCAAGGCCTCACACACGTGGTCGTCGTCTTTCGCAGCGACACCCTGGACGCCCGCGGGCCCGAGTTCATCACCGCGGAACAACAGGCCCTGGAACGTGTGAGCCGGGCCGGCATCCCCCACCTCAACGGCATCCAAACCTATGCCAACACCGGAGGAACTCAGCTCCTCTCCCGTGACGGTAGGAGTTCAGTGGCCATTCTGTCCTTCGACGCCCCCGCGAGCGATATCCAGGAAGAGGTCGCCGCCATCCGAACGGCATTGGCGGACTCCGCGCTCGAGACCTACGTGACCGGAGAGGCGGCCGTCGACGCCGACTTGGCGGCGGAATCCATGAGCGACCTCCGCCGGGTGGAACTCTACGCGCTGCCGGTAGCTCTTGCTGCTCTCCTCGTGGTGTTCGGCACAGTGGTCGCCGCCGCCCTCCCCGTCATCACCGGTGTGCTGGCCGTGTCAGTCACGCTTGGCGTTATCTACCTGTTGGCGCGAGTGGCCGAGATGTCCATCTTCTCCATGAACACCGCCACCCTGCTCGGCTTGGCCCTGGCCATCGACTATGCTCTGTTCATCGTGGCCCGCTTCCGGGAGGAGCTCGCGGCGGGCGCCTCGGTGAACGATGCCGTGGTCACCTCCATGACCCGGGCCGGACGGTCGGTCTTCTTCAGCGGTCTGGCCGTCATGGTAGGGGTGCTCGGACTGACTTTCTTCCCCTTTGCAGCCATGCGCTCGCTGGGTGCGGGAGCGGTTCTCGTGGTGTTCTTCTCCGTACTTGCCTCGCTCACGTTCATGCCGGCGCTGCTCTCCGTGCTCGGGCCCCGGGTGAACTCGCTCCACGTCGTGCGCCAGCGGCCGACCCACGAGAGCCGATACTGGAACGGCTATGCCGCCTTCCTGCTCAAGAAGCCCTGGCTGGTGGTGGCGGTCAGCTTGGTGCTCATCCTGTTTGTCGCCTCGCCGGTGCTGGGCATACGCACAGCGATGCCCTCCGCCAACGCCCTTCCCGCCTCCTCGGAGTCGCGCCAGGGTTACGACATCCTCGCCGCCGACTTTGACCGGGCCGCCCTCTCGCCCATCTCCGTACTCGTGACCTGGGAGGGGGGTTCCCCCACCGTCGACATGACCACGGCCCTACCCCTCTACGCGTTTGGGCGGCAACTCGAGGCGACCCCGGGAGTCGCCGCGGTCACGAGTATCTTCAACCTGCCCGGTATGGAGAACCCCGAGCAGCTCACCGGTATGTGGGAGATCTTTGACGACCTCTTCGCTGCCGGTGCGGCCGAGCTCGCCGCCCTCCCGCCGGAGGGCCTGGTGCTCCCCTCTGGCGAGGCCGTTTCCGCCGAACAGCTCTCCCAGATCATGCAGTTGGTCACGGCCACCGTGGGCGAGCGGGCCGTACTCTTCTCGGTGAACTCAGAGGCGCTGCCTTCTTCGGTGGAAGCCCAGAATCTCTCACAGACCATCGCCACTCTCGAGATGCCCCCCGGATTCGCGGTCCAGGTGGCGGGTGAGGCGGCCTCCGAGCGCGACTTCTTCAACGGACTGTTCGGCCGCATGCCCTGGGTGGCCCTCTGGATCGCCCTGGCCAGCTACCTGATCCTGGCGTTCCTGTTGCGCTCCATCCTCCTCCCCGTAGTCGCTCTCGTGGTGAACGCCCTCACCATAGCCATGAGCTACGGCCTCATAGTCTTCATCTTCCAGCACGGACGCTTCGCCTCATTGCTCAACTTCACGCCCACCGGCGCCACCGACGCCATCATCGTGGTGGTGATGCTGTGCGTGCTCTTCGGCATCACCATGGACTATGCCGTCTTCCTGCTGACTCGGATGCACGAGCACTGGGATTCGAGCCGGGACAACAGAGCGAGCGTGGGTGCGGGAGTGGTGCGCAGCGGCCGTATTGTGCTCTCGGCCGCCCTCCTCGTGGTGGTGGTGACCGGCGCCTTCGCCTTCACCCGCATCTCCATCACGCAGATGCTGGGACTGGGCATCGCCTTGGCCATCATCGCCGATGCCCTGCTCGTGCGGATGGCTCTTCTACCGGCCTCCATGTGCTACTTCGGGGCCGCCAATTGGTGGATGCCCGCCTGGATGCGCACCAGACCACAGGGGCCGCCAGCCTCCCTCAAGGAACGGCGGAGGGGTGCGCGCTCGGGTCTGGCCGACCCGCTGAGGGACAGGCTGCGACTGGGTCCGCGGTGACCCGGACGGGCCCGGCCGGAGCACATCAGAGCCGACTGACCTTCCCGCACGTCGCACAGAGTGGTGTCGCCTTCGCCACCTACGTCGCTGCCGCCGACAGCCCGCGGGCAAGCCTCAAGGCAGATCGTGAGGCCGGGAGCCCGCCTCCCACCCCCCGTGGAAGGCGGCCCCAACCGGCTGCGTAAGCCCACTGGTTTGCCTCCCGGCGCAACGTCTACTACACTTGAGGAAGCCGTGCGCACAATGCGATGAACGGCCATGACAGGGAGAGCCGTGGCGCAAGGAGGATGGGACATGAGGAGAGCGACGGCACAGCGGGCAAGAAGCAGGTCAACAGAGCTCGGCGCCACCTTCGGCTACGACCTCCGAATGGGAAGGCCGGGCTCCTCGCTCATCGCCGCACTCATCTTTGCACTCATCGCCACGCTCTTCCTTGCCGGGGGGTGCGGTACGAGCAGATCCGCGGCCGGCGACGAGACGACAATGACCACGGCCATCATCGCAGCCCCGCCCACCACCGCCTCCGTCACTTCATCTTCGGGCGACCCCACGCCCATCACCACACTCGGGGACGGCGTGGTTGCACACTTCAAGGAACTCGTGGAAGGCAATGCGCAGCCCCTGTTTGACAGCTTCAACCCCGACCTGAAAGCGCAGATGCCCCTCGAGATTCTCCAAGGCACGTGGGACACCACCGAGACCATGAGCGGCCCCTACCAGTTCACCAAGGGCATGCGCTACGAGGACGACGGCTCCTATCGCGCAGTCATTCTCGAGGCCGTCTTTGAACAGCGCATGATCGACATCAGGTTCGTCTTCGACGAGAACGACCAGGTGTCCGGCATGTACTTCGAGCAGCCCCCCGACGCCGAGTAGCCTGGATCGCCCAGCCTGGGGGCTCGGGGACAGGCCACCGGAGCCCCAGAACTCGGACGTACTGTTCTGAGACCTCGGTGCGAGGCCCTCCAGCGAGAGCCTACTGCTCCCCTCCCTGCCAGCGGAAGAGACGTACCCGGTAGTCCTCGGTGGCAAGAGCGATGTAGGTGGGCGATACCGCGATGGAAGGGCTGAACCAGTAGGGGAGCCCCTGCGCGGCCAGTATCTGTTCCTTGTTACCTCGATAGCCCAGGGCCACTACCTCAAAGTCCCGCGCCCCCGAGCGATAGTAGGCGGCGAACGTGGGTGCAGCGGAGGGCAGAGTACCGTCCGGGTCGAGCGTCCATGAGTTCCCGGTACCGAGGTCGAGGGCCATCAGCGTATCGGTCCGGAAGACCACCGTTCCGTCCCACACGGACGGCAGCCATCCGTCCTCGCTGAGCAGGCGCGTCTCTCTCGTGGCCAGGTCGAGGAGGTGGACGCCGGCGGCAAAGCCGCCGTCCGCGATGGACTGCTCCCAGACCACGTACCTCTCCGACAGCCCGTAGGTCCACATGGAGTCTGCCATCGTGTTGACAACCACGCTCGGCACGAGGCTCTCGATGGGCCCGGCAGGCATCCCCCGGTCATCGACACGCACGCCGAAGATGGGTGCACGTAGGAGCTCCTCATTTGTCTCCAAAGGCGCCCCTTCCACCCAGGTCACGAGGCCACCGGCAATCTGAGGATACCCCGCTCCCCGCTCCGGCCCCACAATCTCAACCTTGGGACCTCGAGGCAGCAGGTATCCGTACACCCCCGGATCGGCCGGGCGGCCGCTGTCGTCGTAGTCCCACTCCACCCACACCGCGAGGCGCCCCTCCACGTCAGGAGACCCGGCTTCCTCGGCCCCCACCGGAAGCTCGACCACCGCGTTCGTATCGAACAGGTAGCCGAAGAGACGTGCTCCTGCCCCCTCGCTCCCCGTGGCGACAATCAGAGCTTCCTCCGACACAGCCACTCGAATCCGCTCTCATCTCACTCGAGCCCCGGGCGGACGTCACTCACGGCGCCTGAATACTTCCGAGGTCAGCCATGAACACTTCTACCGGAGGAGAAACCGTGCGTACCGCTTCACGCCGGAAACGGCACCGTCGCCAAGCGGTACGGAAGACACTTCTACTTCTCTCTCGTCGCTTTCCCCTTGACCATCTTCTACTTTTCGCCCTACCTCGTCGTGGTAGGTGCCTTCGCCGGCATCGCCACCGGCAGCCTGCTCGTGTTCGCAGGTGAACGGGCGCCGGGTGGGCCGACGCGCCGATCTGGTCAAGTGGCTCATCTGGATACCCTGAGTGGGGGCCATAGTCGCCGGCATCGTGCAGGTAGGCGGCCTCCATGCCGTCGAACCCTTCTTCGGCACTGTGGGCGGCATCTCGGTCGCAGGCGATGCGGACTCACCAGCCATCGGCGCCTACGCCGTCTATTTCACCGTCGCGCTTCTCTTCCTGGGCCTCGCCCTCGCTGTAGGCAGGCGCGGGGGCTGTCACATCATCTGCTGGATGGCGCCCTTCATGATAGTCGGATGGCGGCTCCGAAACCTCCTGGGTGCATGGCCGGCCCTCAGGTTGGCCGCCGAAAGGCCGGCCTGTATCGAGTGCGGCGCCTGCACTCGTGAGTGCCCCATGAGCATCGACGTGCAGAACCTCGTGGCGTCCGGCTCCATGGAGCACGATGAGTGCGTGCACTGCGGGACGTGTGTAGACCGATGCCCCAAGAGCGTCATACGTTTCACGTTCGCCGGGGGAAGTAGGGTGCGATACCCACGCGCCGCCACCTGTGCCGCACCGGCGACGGCAGACCGGCGCGCCCCTCTCACCGATACCGCCTTCGCCCACGTCTCGCGCGCATGCTCCGGGTGCAGGGTTCGCGGGCGGTGCTTCTGCGCATATCTCCACTGTACGTTGGGTATGAACCTTCCCACGTCGACGGGCTTCTCCACACGAAAGGCATGAGCGCACCATGCAGCACAAGATGATCGACCTGCGACGAGAGCACGAAACCTCTTTGGCCCGCCCTCGCCTGGGCTACTCAGCGGCCGCCCGCATCTTCTTCGCCTCCATGAACCTGGTTACCGGACGGAAGACCACGCTCCCCAAGGCGAAACTGCTCGAGACCTTGGCCTCCATCCCCTATCGGGAGTGGGAGAAGCGCGAATACGGCCGGCTGACACGCCGCTATCGCGACCGGGAGGCGGTGATGCGCAGCCGCCGGGTCGTCGAGTGGGGCCGGGCGGCACAAGACAACGAGTACTATCATCTGCTCGTCATCCAAGAGAAGATGGAGGAAGAGGGGCTGACCGACCCCTGGTACCTCAAGCCGCCTCTTCCCCGCCTCATGACCGGCACCTACAGGGTGATTGCCCGCCTGCTCGCCACGGCCAGTCTGCGGCGTGCGTTCCTCTTCAACGCCGAGTTCGAGGATCACGCCGAGCACGAGTACGCGCGGTTCGTGGCCGACCATCCCGAGTGGGAGACCCAGCCGGCGGAGAATGCGGTCGTGACTGGGTACACTGAAGCCCGCACATGGGCTGATGTCTTCCGGCGCATCTGTCTGGACGAACGTGACCACATGAATCACAGCTTCGTCTGCGCCGGCCTCCCAGAGATGGTCGTCCCCTACGAAGGTATGCCCGAGGGTATACTGCCCGCAGACAAGAGCGCCGACCAGGAGTCGTAGGCCGCGCACCCGGACGAGGCAGGAGGGGGATTCATCGTGAACGGACGTACACCGGGCCGGGTCACAGTGTTGCTGCTCGCCGTCATGTTGCTCGTTGGTGCGGCTGCGGCCCTCACCGGCTGCGGCTTTGACGCGGTGGGTGAGAAAGTCGATTCCGCGGTGAAGAAGGTGTTCGGGGGCGACGACGACGAGCAGACCGGCAGCGGACCGATCCCCACCGCGACGACGAGTGGCACCGGGCGGGGAGGCCCTACCGGCGGCGAGGAATCGGGGGCAACGACCACCATGGAGGGCGGCGGCACGGTGGAGATGAGCTCCGGCGCCAAGGCTGATCTGCCGGCGGGCTTCCCCGGAAGCCTGATCCCGGCGGACGCCGAGATTGTGACCACCATGTCTTTCGACCAGGACGGCGAACAGACCACCTCTGTGAGCTTCACCAGCGGGCGGTCGGTCGACGACCTCTACGAATGGTTCCTCGCAGAGGTACCCAGAGCCGGCTTCAATATCGACCACAAGATGCAGTTCGACACCGGCGGAGGCAGGGGCTTCAGCATACTGGGGTCAGGCTCAGCCCGGGAGCTGGTGGTGACCGGAGCGGGAGAAGGCAACGACATCTTCTACACGGTGGCCATCACGGGAGGATAGCCGGCCCCGCGGAAGCATCTCGGCGGGGGCCTCCTATGAGCGGGGTGCGTCCAGATAGTCGTTGGCCACGTCCTGATGCACCACTCCGTCCCGCACTTCGATGATGCGATCGGTCTGTTCCGCGATGGCCCGGTCGTGGGTCACGATGACGAACGTCGTGCCCATCTCCTTGTGGATGCGCCGGAACAGTGCGTACACCATGGCCGAGTTCTCGGTATCCAGGTTACCGGTGGGCTCGTCGGCCAAGAGGATGTCCGGCGAGTTCATCAAGGCCCGGCCGATGGCCACCCGCTGCTTCTGCCCCCCGGAGAGTTCACCCGCGTTCTTATCGACCAAGGCCGCGAGACCTAGAAAGTCCAGCGTCTCCTCCGCCTTCCTCTGCAGGCTCTTCCCGCCCGGCCGGGAGCCGATCCATGCGGGAACGAGGAGATTCTCCCGTACCGAGAACTCGGGCAGAAGATGATGGAACTGAAACACGAAACCCACATGGTCGTTGCGAAACGCCGCCCGTTCCCTCTTGCTGAGGCCGTTCACGTCGGTGCCGAGAAGACGGACGCTCCCCTGTGTGGGCCGGTCCAGAAGTCCGAGCATGTTGAGCAGGGTCGACTTGCCGCTGCCGGACTGCCCGATGATGGAGAGGAACTCCTTGCCCTCCACCACGAAATCGACGCCGCGGAGAGCCTTGGTCTTGACTGCCGCACCGTACTCCTTGGTGACACCGGTCACTTCAATCGTCCTAGCCACCCTGAATCACCTGTATGGGATCGAGACGCGAGGTCTTTCGATAGGGAATGACCGCTGATGCCAGGGCGATCCCGATACCGATGCCTGCCGAGAGAAGCACAAAACCCAGCCGGGGTTCGATTGGGAACAAACCGGTGTCGCCCTGGGTGGCGAAGAAGCTGAACGCAGCGATGAGGCCGAGACTCAGACCTATGCCCGCGGCCGTCCCCAGCACACCGAGCACACCGGCTTGGTAGAGGAATACGAAACCGGTGCGGGCGTCGGACATGCCGAGGGCCTTGAGGATGCCGACCTGTCTGGTCTTCTGCACGGCGGAGATGGCCAGGGTGGAGGCGATACCCAACATGACCGCAATGATGACGAACACCTGGATGAGAACCGATGACGCGGTCTGACTCTCCAAAGCCGTGAGCAGCTCACTGTTCTGTGTCTGCCACTCCGTCACCGTGCCGCCCGGAAAGGCAGCCGCCACCTCCGCGGCCACCAACGGGGAGGCGAACACGTCTTCGATCTGAATCTCAACGGCACTCACCAACTCGGGAGAGCGGCCCAGAATACCAGACGCCGTCTGCAGCCCCACAAAGGCCAACTGCCCATTGGCCGCTTGTGAACCGAGGTCGAACACGCCCTCGACGGTCGCGCTGGAGGTCGTGCCGTCCGCGGACACGAGAGTGATGGTGTCGCCCACGCCTACGTCGAACTCCTCGGCAAAGGTCTTGCCCAGGACGAGCTCGTCATCCGCCAAGGTGGCTCTGCCTTTGACCATCCTTTCCGACAGCTTGTATATCCCCTCGAGATCGGCGGGCAAGCCTCCCCTGACCACGAGGGTCGCACTGTCATCCCCAATCGGGACGAGCGCGGACAGTACCTGCACCGGAGCCACCTGCGTCACCTGCGTCAAGGATTCCACCCGAGACCGGTCGCCCGAAGCGAATGTGAATGCCGCTTCCCCCCTCGCCGGTTCCAGAGTGACGTGGGAGCTCGAGCCCACCGTGCTGTCGATCAAAGAATCCTGCAGGCTCGTGATGAGAGAGCCGACGAACACCTGAATCGAGATACCGACCGCGATGCCCAGGATGATGAGCAGGGACTGCGCCTTACTGCGAAGCAAGAAACGCCGGGCGATCCGGAACTCAAGCATCCCGGACCTCCCCACCCGGTTGTGCCCCCAGTGCTCCGGTCAATTCCTCGAGAAGATGCTCCACTGAATCCGGTGCGTACTTCTCCCAACCGGGGTCGGGACGGAGAAAGGCCGGGCCGCCCACCACCAGTCGAACACCGGGGAGTTCCTCCTCGAGAGTCTCGACTACCGTGAGCAGAGCCGCCCGTTGGTAGTGAGTGGAGGCGGAGAGACATGCCACCTGTGCCTCCACAGCACGCACACACGCAATCATCTCGGTCACCGGTGTCATCGCCCCCACATACACGGTACGGAAACCACGCAGATCGAACCTGTCCGCAAGCATCCGCAGCCCGATGTCGTGAGCCTCCTGCGGAGGACAGAAGAAAGCGACGGTCACCGGCACGGGTGAGACCCGCTCCTTCTGCGCCATGACTTGCGGATACAATGCTTCGACGGCCGCCCGGACCGCCCCCACGATGAGGTGCTCTTCCCACACAGCGGCAACACCCTCCTGCCAACTGCGCCCCACCGAAACCAAGAAAGGCATGAGTACCATTGTGTAGAGCTCTTCAATGGGCAGACCACTCTCGACGGCCTTCAGAACGGCGCCTATGGCCCGCTCACGATCGTGCTCGCGAAGACAGTCCCAGAGCGCCTCTCTCAGTTGGTGCACGAGTTCAGATTCAGACATCCAGCCTCCAGGGTGTGAATGCCGGCCCGTCCGCTTCCTGCTCGCGGCCCTACACTCCTTGCCGTCGGCTTCGGTGGGGCCGGCTCGTGGAAGAAACTGATACCCACAGAAACCACGGCCGACACCTTCCCGGCGACTTGATTCCACTCGCGGCCGCTTGTAGCATTCGCGTGGGAACGGCGTGGGGGCGTCCGGACAACCCACAAGGGGGCGGACTGTGCATGACGGTCGGGCACCATCGATGCTCGAAGGGCTCAGGTTGATAGCGGTCTTCTACGATACCGAGGGACGTCTCGTGGCGGCGCGGCGGCTCCCCACGCTTCCGGAGGAGATTCGGACGTCGCACAACGAGTCTCCCGCCTCGGCCCACTTCGACCATGATGAGTTGACGACCGCCCGTCCTCCGGTGCCGGAGGCGGACACCCGTGTGTTCCTCCAGGTGGATTCACATTGGCTCGAGGAGCCGGGCGGGGTCACCAGGGTCGCGTTCTACGTGGAGGGACAGAAGCTGTGGTGGAATCGCGATCGCTTCCGAGGCGACCTGGCCCGGGCGCTCGAGGTACTGGATCGAACCACGAGCCAATAGCGCTCACCCCTGGGCCCACCCCTTCCCGCCGGCATATCCCTCGCCCCGACTTGTCTGTGGGCAGGCGAGACCCCATAATGTCAGGCATGGCCGGTGGGCGAACCATACGACGTACGAGCGCGCACTCGAGACTCTTCCTCCTGAGTCTCTTGGCGTTCCTCCTTTGTCTGCCCGGGCTGGCGGCCGGCTGCGGCGGAAACGGCGAAGACATCGACGCCCAAGCCCTGCTCCGTGAGACCTCCGCGAATATGAAGGCCATCGAGGGCTTCCGTTTCGAGTACATCGTGGAGCAGCCCGAACAGACGGAACCGCCCCAAGGACTCAGCATCAGGAGTATCGCGGGAGAGGTGAGCGCCGAGGGCGCCATGAGGGCCATCGTCAAGGTGTCGCAGAGCGGCATTCTGCTCGAGCTGGAGTTCGTCGCGATCGACGATACCCACTACCTACAGGACCCTCTGTCGAAGAAGTGGCAGTCCATCGCCGCTGAGAACAGCCCCGTGGGGCCGCTCAATCTGAACACCGGCACCATCCAGATCATAGATCAGATCTCCGGCGCCACGTACGTCAGCCGCGAGACCATTGCCGGCACCGCCACCTACCGCATCAAGGGCACAGTCACGGCCGACGAACTCGCCGCCATCGCCGGATCGGTCACCTCCACGGGCACCTTCCCCTGCGAGCTGTGGATCGGAGTGGACGACAAGCTGCTGCGCAAGGTCACCGTCGAGGGGCCGGCGCAGGTAGAGGAGCCTCCGGGCATTAGCCGCACCATTCTCCTCTCCGAGCTCGACACGGCCTTCGACATCTCCGCTCCGGAGTAGCCGTGAACAGTCCGGCCGCTTCGCTGGAGGCCGTTCCCACCTATTCCCGCCGCCGCCAGACCCTCGCCCTCATCGCGCTGTGCGTCGCGGTGTTCGAAGCCGCACTCGATCAGACCTTCGTGCTCACGGTCATGCCCTCCATCATGGAGTCGCTCGACATACCCTATACGCGCATCAACGATGCGGGCTGGATAGTCACCGGCTATCTGCTCGGCTACACCGTGGCCACGCCCTTCTTCGGACGCGTGGGCGACGTGCGAGGCCGTCGCTTCATGTACGTGCTGTCGCTCCTGCTCATCTCACTGGGCAGCACGCTCTGCGTGGTCACCTCCCGGCTCGACCTCTTCATCGCCGCCCGGGTCATCATGGCGGCCGGGGCCGGAGCCCTCGTCCCGGTGGCCATGGCAGCGGGCGCCGACATGTTTCCTTCAGCCAAGCGGGGCCGGGTAGTCGGCATCGTCGAGGGAGCCGCTCAAGCCGGGGTGGTGCTAGGCCCCATCTACGGCGTGGGGCTGGCCATGCTCTGGAACTGGCGCCTGATCTTCCTCTTCAATGTGCCCATCTGCCTCCTGCTCGCCGCCTTCACCACGCACCTGCTTCCCGCCCGCGCCGAATACGTGGAGGAAGAGGGGGCGGCGACGGCCAACTACCGTGCCCATTCTTCGCGTGGCCGCCGTGCAGGCTCGTTCGTCTCCCGTCTCAGGATCCGCCTGGGCACGTCCCCTTCGCTCGCCCGAGCCACATCCTGGCTCGAGTGGGAGCGCGTGGACTATGTCGGAGCGCTCTTCATGGCTGTGGCCTTGGCTGGTCTTACCATCGGACTCAATGGAGACGCCGAGCGGCCGGTCCACTGGCCCTGGCTGCTTCTCAGTGCCGTCGGTGTCGTGGCGCTGGTCTTCCAACTCCGGCGGCGCCGCTTCCCTCTCGTCCGCCCCGAGTTCTTCACCCGTCCTGCCTTCTCGGCCGCCATGATCGCCAACCTTCTGGTGGGAGGAGCACTCATCATCGGCATGGTAGAGATACCCCTCTATGCCTACTCACTCTTCGGCATGACGGAACTCCAGGGAGGGCTGCTGCTCATCCGCTTCACCCTCATGATTCCAGTGGGAGCCGTCATAGGCGGCTGGATGGCCGATCGTATCGGTTACCGGATCGCCGCACTGCTCGGGTTCGTGGTGGCATGCGCCGGTTTCGTGCTGGTGAGCTTCTGGCCTATCAATCCCACGAATACCGTGATGACCCGCGACCTCATGATCACCGGGTTCGGCTTCGGTCTGGTCATCGCCCCCATCGCCGCCACCGTCATCCAAGCCGTGGGGAGGAGGTGGATGGCCACCGGACTCTCCCTGGTCAACGTGGCCCGCACCATGGGTATGACCATCGGCCTCGCCTCGCTGAGCTCCTGGGGGGTGCGCCGCTTCAATGCCATGACCGCCGACCTGCTGTTCCCCCTGAAGACTCCGGACATGAGCGACGCCGAGTACAATGCTCTGGTCGACGCCTACACCGAGACACTCGAGACCTCGTTGCACACCATGTACAGCGACTTCTTCGTGATCGCTGCAGTCCTCATGGGCCTAGCTGCCATTCCCGCAGTATTCTTCTATCGCAGGCGGAGCCGGCTGCTCACGCCGGGGCGTGGCGAGATAGCAGGGCCGGGTGCGTGATCGAAGAGCTCACACCAAGCAGGCGCTTATTGGTAGGTTGGTAAGACCCTACGCAAGGGGGACACATGACCGAGAAGACCGTCATCAGTTCGCGCGAGGAGATGGAGGCCATACTGCGCCAGGGAGGTCTCGGCTATCTAGCCCTCAGCCGCGACGACGAACCGTACGTCGTGCCCCTCAACTACGCCTACCAGGACGGCACCATCGTCTTTCACTGTGCCTACGAGGGCCGAAAGATCGACTACCTGCGCACCAACCCCCGCGTCTGCTTCGCGGTGGGCCGGCAGACGGGGCAAACCCAGGATCACGGCGGCGCCGCCTGTGAAGTCGACAACGACAGTGTGCTCTGCTACGGCACGGCCCGCCCGCTCGAGGATCTCAACGAGCGCGCCCGGGCGCTGAACGCCTTCAACCGCACCTTTCGCCCCGGCGCCGACGACCTCTCTCTCAAGCGAGTCGAGAACTGCAACGTCATCGAGATACGGATAGAAGAGATGACGGGCCGCCGCGAACACGACCGCACCACCACCCGCTGGCATTGGACGTTCGAATCCTGAGGGGAGCGGATTCATCTCATGGCAACGGGCACGCAGTGCTCGAGAAGTGGTCGGTCACGCGGAGAGGGTCGATCGTGCGTGGCGGCGGCGCTTGTGACATCCTGCGCATTGGCGCTTGCGCTTCTTGCCGCCGGCTGCGGAAACGAACAGGAAGAAGACACCGTGGAACAAGCCTCGCTACTCGCCTCCGCCGCACCTCGAGCCGAAGCCTCAGTCTCTTCCTCGGATCTCGCGGCACTTGTCTCCGGTAACACGGCCTTCGCCCTCGACCTTCTCGGTGCGCTCACCGGTCGTCAGGCTCCTGCCTCGAATGAGAATCTGGTCATATCGCCACACAGCATCTCCCTCGCCCTCGCCATGACCTACGCCGGAGCTCGGCGTCTCACGGCCGAGGAGATGGTCGACGTGCTTCACTTCGATCTCCCTCCCGACCTCCTGCACCCGGCCTTCAATAGCCTCGCCCAGGCCATAGCTGCACGGAGCCGAGATTTCCCGGCACAGCACGAAGAAGAGGAAGATGCACAGGTTGCACTCAACGTGGTCAATCAACTGTGGGCGCAGCGGGGCTACGCCTTCCTCCCGCAGTTCCTGGACCTACTTGCTTCTGAGTACGGGGCCGGCCTGCGTCTGGTCGACTTCATCAAGGATCACGAAGCCGCCCGGCGGGCCGTCAACGAATGGGTGGCGGAGGTCACCAAGAACCGCATCAAGAACATCCTCTCCGCCGGCTCCGTTGACGACATGACGCGGTTGGTGCTCACGAACGCCGTGTATCTCAAAGCTCCGTGGGATACCCCGTTCGAGAAGCAACTGACCGCCGACGGCGACTTCCACCTCTCCACAGGCTCCACGGTCACCGTGCCGTTCATGCACCAGTCCGAGCTCTTGGGCTACGCCGAGGGCGAAGGCTGGCAGGCGGTGGAGCTCCCCTACAAGGGCCGCGAACTGAGCATGGTGGTGTTCCTGCCCGAGACAACGGAGTTGGGCGCCTTCATCTCCACATTCGACGCCGACCGGCTCGAGCAGATGCTCTCCGCACTCACTCCCGAGACAGTGAGCCTGTCCCTGCCCACATTCGAGACCCGCAGCGAGCTCTCGCTGAGCGACACGCTGAACGCCATGGGCATGAGGCTCGCCTTCTCCGGCGACGCTGATTTCGGTGGCATGACCGCTGAGCCGGGCCTTCTCATCGACTCCATCGTCCACAACGGATTCATCTCCGTGGACGAGAAGGGCACCGAAGCGGCGGCGGCCACAGCGGTGGTGATGCGGGCCACTTCGGCCCCGATGGAGGTCAAGGAGTTCACGGCCGACAGGCCCTTCGTGTGGATGATACGCGACGTGGAGACCGGAGCCCTGCTGTTCCTGGGGCAGATGGTCGATCCGTCCGCGGAGGAGTGAGCGCCCCTATCTTGCGCGAAGCCCCGGTGCCGTGGAGCATGCGTGTCTTGGTGAGGTGCGGGGGCGGCCATCCAGCCGGCCCCGCGCCTCACAGGTTGTGCCGGCTCCCGGCGGCGGCCATCCGGCCGCCCGGTCGGCAAGCCTCGCGCATCGACTGCACCTACCGGCTCCAGGTCCTACGACCTACAGGCCCACCCGTTCCTTGAGCCGAGCGGCCCCTTCCTCCGACAGCCCCAGCAGTTCGAGCTCAGCCTCCAACCGCTCGGGCGTTCCGCAGCCGTAGAGATAGCCGTTCACCCGGGCAGCGGCCGTCGAATCCACCAGATCCGTGAATTCCGGGTAGATACGCGTGAAATCACGCAGGAGCACCGCTTCACCCTGCAGGATGTACTTCTGATGGTAGCCCTCGGCCACATAGAACCTTGACAGCGGAACTATTTCGGTGAGCACCGACCGTCCGGTGCGCGCCTCTTCCCGAGTCTTCACCGCACGCGCAAGGCGTTCCTGCTCTTCATCGTGGAAGAAGACGGCCGACATGTACTGCCGTGAGTGGGGCCGCGCCGAAGCATCGTGTGCGGCGAAAAACACCTTGAGAAGCTCTTCATAGGTGATCACAGAAGGGTCGAAGTCGATCTCCACCGTCTCGCTGTGGTCGCCCAGTCTGCGGTACGTCGGGTCTTCGCTGGTTCCACCCGCATAGCCCACCCGAGTCCTCACCACGCCTTCGAGACACCCGAACCGGGCGTCCGGTCCCCAGAATCAGCCCAAGCCGAAGGTCGCCGTCTCGAACGTCGCGGGCGCAGCTGCGTCCAGCGGAGGGAGGGCCCGTGCCGCAGCCACACCACTCCTCGGAAAGGCCCCATTCACGGAGGATGCCTCCCCCTCCGCACAGCCTGCCATGCCGACGCCCAGACCGGCACTCAAGCCGACGGCGGTGAGCGCCGCCGTCGCCGTCCGCAGGAATCGTCGCTGCTTCATTTCTTTCAACCTCCATACATAATTATTGCTTCTCCACATCATACGCCCTGGAAAGGCATCGTCCGAGTATGTGTCAAACAGGCCTGCGTTGGTTACCATGAGTCCAGCCGCCCGCAGCATGTGGGCCCGTTCCAGGAGGCCGATCGGTGAGCGTAGGCTGATGTACCTACAACGACTGCAGGTGAGCAACTACCGCGCGGTACGCAAGGCCTCTTTGACTCTCGAGAGCTCCACCATCCTCATCGGCGAGAACGACAGCGGCAAGTCCAGCCTACTGGAGGCGCTGGCCCTCGTCCTATGTGGCGAGAATCCCGCTCTGCGCCTCGCCCCCCACCACGTTCACAATCCAAATGGCAGCCCTGGCGAACACGAAATACGCATCCGCCTGACCTTCTCGGAGCGCACCCCGGACGAGTGGGGAAAGCCCGTCTACGAGCCGCTTCTCAGTCTCCTACCGGCACTCACGGGCAGACAGACCCTTCGCACCGTCCACCTCGAATTCAATGCCGTGGTGCCACCGGACGGCCCACCCGAGACAGGTTTTCGGGTCTCTTGGCGCAGTACGGACGGCCCGGAGAGCACCGGCGACCAAGACGTGGTGGCGCTCCTCCGCCGGCTGCACCCCGTCTTGTGGGTCGGTGCCGGACTGCCCGCCTTCCAGCCGGCCCTCAAGGCCACCTGCAGCCCCGGTTCTGCGGCTCCGCCAGAAGAGGAGAGCGGCTCCCGGCACACCGCCGACGGTCTCCTCGACGAACTCGCCGAGCGCGGCCGGCGGATACTTGCCGCACCGACCGCTACCACCAGAGATGAGCTGGACGCCGCCTTTGTCACGGCCCAGAAGCTGCTGGACGAGATGCCTCCCGACACCAGAGAAGCCGGCACCGCCGGGTCGCTCACCGCCGTCATCTCCCAGGCCCTCGGCGGAGGGCGAGCGTGGGCGCAGCCGGCTCCGAGGCAATCCGCCGAGACCTCGGTCAGCGGGACCGCCGCCCAGAAACTGGCCGTCCTCGTGCTCGCCGCCACCCTTCTCAGGGCCAAGCCCGAAGGGCTTCCAGAAGATGCCGAGCCGATCCTCATCCTGGAAGATCCGGAGGCTCATCTCCACCCCATGACTCTGGCCGCCTTCTGGCAGGTCATCGAAGACATCCACCGGCAGAGGATAGTCACCACCCAGTCCGAGTTCCTCATCGGCCGCGCACCCCTCAGCGGACTACGCCGGCTCACCCGCAACGACGGCCACGTCCAGGCCTGGCGCATCTTTCCCGACACCCTCAGTGAAGACGAGGTGCGCCGCTTCACCTACCACGTGCTCGGACTGCGCGGGGAAGCTCTGTTCGCCCGCTGCTGGCTTCTCGTGGAGGGAGAGACCGAGTTCTGGATGCTGCCTGAGCTGGCCCGCATCGCCGGCTACGATCTCGGTCTGGAGGGCATCGCCTGTATCGAGTTCGCCCAGGCCGGTCTCGCTCCCATCATCAAAGCAGCCGAAGCGCTGGGCATAGAGTGGCACATGTTGGCAGACGGCGACGAGGCCGGCACTGTATACGCGGCCACGGCCTCTGAGCTGTGCGGATCAGCGCCGAAGGCGGAGCGCATCACCCTCCTCCCCCACAGAGACATCGAGCACTGTTTCTTCGCCCGCGGCTACGACACCGTGTACCGAACCCGCGCGGGAGACACGAGGGAGCACACTCCGGCCCGGGTGATCATACGCCGGGCCATCCGCAACCGCTCCAAGCCCGGACTCGGCCTCGACGTGCTCGATGCCGTCGCCTCCCGAGGCAGAGACGGTGTGCCGTACATCCTCAGAGAGGTGATCGAGACCTGCGTGGAGCTTGCCCGCCGGCCGCCCACCAGGAGAAGAGAAAAGCGAAAGGAGTAGCCGATGCCGTCATTCGACGTGGTGAGCCGGGTCGATATGCAGGAGATGGACAACGCGGTCAACCAAGTCAAGAAGGAGGTGGCCACCCGCTACGATTTCCGGGGCTCCAAGACCACCGTGGAGCTCGACCGGAAACAAGGAGCGGTGCGGCTCGTCACGGAAGACGACATGAAGCTTCAGGCGCTCAACGATCTGCTCATCAGCAAGGCGGTCCGCCGCGGCATCGACACCAAGGCCTTCACCTTCCAGAAGGCGGAGCAGGCGGGCGGCGACATGCTGCGCCAAGAGGTCCTGATCGCCACGGGGCTGAGTGACGAACTGGCCCGCAAGGTGGTCAAGATGGTGAAGGAGAGCCGCCTCAAAGTACAGGCCGCCGTGCAGGGGGACGAAGTGCGGGTAAGCGGCAAGAAGAGGGACGACCTACAGGAGACCATCGTACTACTGAAGGAAGCGGACCTCGACATCCCCCTGCAGTTTGTGAACATGAGGGAGTAGACGCGTTTGCCGGGAGGTCACCGCACGCGGCTGTCGCGCCCCAAGGGCGGGTCTGGCTCCCCGAGGGCTCGCTACGGATGGGACGGCTACCCGCCCTCCACCTCGGCTACCATGCGGCGTATCCGGTCCAGGTACACGGGAGCCGCACCCACGGCGTCCACACCCATCTCCGACAACCTCCGGATGAGCGCCGGGTGGGCCACGTCACCGCACACGGCCACGAATACCCCTACCTCCCTTGCCACCGCCACCGCCTCCTCGAGCAGCTTGACCACCGCGGGGTGCACGGGATCGAACAGACGCGCCATCTTCTCACTCTCCCTGTCGATGGCCAGAGTACACATGGTCAGGTCGTTGATGCCGATACTGAAGAAGCGGGCCCCCGACTCAACCAGCCTTTCGGCGGAGAGTACCGCCGATGGGGTTTCGAGCGACACACCCACCTGGATGCCGTGGCCGGGCTCCACACCGGCCGCCCGTGCGACCTCCAGGGCCGCGTCGAACTCGTCTACAGTGCGCAGGAAGGGGATCTTCACCGCCAGGTTGGAACATCCTGCCTCAAGTGCGTCGGCGAGAGCTCCGAACTCCATCTTGAGCAGGTGCACCTCGTCGAGTTCGCGCGCGATTCCCCGCCAGCCCAAGAGAGGGTTTCTCTCCACCGGCTCGGTCTCGCCGCCACGCAGGCGCCGGAACTCGTCCGTGGGCGCATCGAGAGTCTTGTACCACACCTTCTTGCCCATGAAGGCCCGGCAGACGGTCTTCATGGCCTCGGCGAGCCGCGCGCGTACTTCGTTGCTGCGCCCTTCCCGCGCCAGCACTGCAGGGTGGACCCCCGACTGCAGTATGAGGTAGTCATTGCGCAACGAACTCACTCCGTCGGCGTGGGGCGCGAGCGAGAAGGCGGTCTCCGGATCCTGGATGGACACCATCACCTTCATGCGGGTGACCGTCACCTCTCGCCCGCTCTCCACCTGCTCCGGCATCACGTCGCCCTCGTAGACCAGACCCCGCCAACCGTCCACCGTCACGACACACCCGGATTGGATGGCAGTCGTCGCCCGCCGCGCACCCACTATGCAGGGCACGCCGAACTCGCGCAGGATGTTGGCACCGTGGCTCGTCGACCCTCCCTCCTCGGCCACCACCGCAGCCACATGCTTCAGGCCCACCACCACGTCGTTGGTGAGACGCCGCACCACCACCACATCGGTCTTCTCCACGCCAGCGGGCTCACTCTCGCCAAGCACCACCGCCCTCCCCTTCCCCACGCGGGGCGACACTCCCACACCGCCGGCCAGTACGACCCGCTCGCCGGGTTTGAAGAACATGCTGGGAGAGAGAGGCTCCTCCTTGCCCGTCTCCATGATCAGAGGCCGCACCTGCAGCACGAACACCTCGGCGCCCGTTCCGGCCCATTCGATGTCGAGAGGCCCTTCGATCTCCTGCTCGATAGACACCGCCAGCTTTCGCAGGTGCTCCACTGCGGACATGACGGCCACATCAGCCGCACGCTGAACGCGCCGTCCACGTACCTCGAGAATGTCTCCGCTGCTCTTCAACAAGACGTAGGTGACGGGCGTCTTCGCCCCGGAGACGGCCTGCTCCCCCAATCCATACACCACATCCACCAACATGTGGTCCGGGTCGCCACCCGCCGGGTCCTCCGTGAACACAAGGCCGGACATCTTGGCGGGCACCATGACCTGGATGAGGACGGCCAGCCCCATGCCCGCAAGCCCCCTGCCCGGCCCCTCTTCCTGTGTCCGCCCACCCTCCTGCCCCGCGACGTAGCGAATCACCCGGGACGAGTACAACCCCGCCCAACAGGTCTTCACCGCCTCGAAGATCTCGTCGTCGCCCGCCACATTGACCACGGTCTGAAACACTCCCGCGTACGAGGCGGTGGGCGAATCTTCCACGGTACCCGACGAGCGCACGGCCAACTCCTTGGCGGCCGACACGTCGCGTAGACGCCCACATGCTGCCGAGATCTGTGCGGCAAGCTCCTCGGGAATGCTCGAGTCACGAATCAGGCCCTGGATCTCATTGGCGATGCCGTCGATGAGTCCCCCTTCTGTCCCCGCGAGGGCGGTCCGCATCAGTCGGTTGACCCGACGCCGGATGCGGTTCCGCTCCAAGAAGAAGGACAGCGCGCCCGTCGAGAGCACGAACGCGGCAGGCACGGGAAGCCCCATGTGCATGACCCGGGCCAGGTTGGCCGCCTTGTTCCCGGCCCTCTCTGGCGATGGCAGCGGCTCCTCGGGCCCCAGCGGGATGATGAAGGATGCCTCCGGCGACAACAGGCTCTCATGCTCCATGACTCCCCCCACGTTGGAGTCCGCTACTCTTCTCCGGTCCCCGCACGTGCCTACACTCATTGTAGGGCGGCTGCGCACCCCCGTGAAGCACCTTGCCCCCCAAGACACTCTGCACTACTGTGTGTGGCAGGTACCCGTGCCCGCTCGTGGCCCGCGAAGAGACGGGGGGCACGCATGATTCCCTCGAGGAGAGACCGTGTGAGAATCGCCTGCCTGTCCCCCGCTTTGGCCAGACTGCTCCTTGCCGCGGTCTCGCTCGTGCTCTGCGCGATATGGGTAGGGGGATGCTCCTCACAAGAAGGCCTGCGCGGCAAACACCGGCCCTCAGGGAAGCCCCAGCTCATCGAAGCCGACCTTGACGATGATGGACGGATGGAGTTCGCCTCCCTGGGTACAGGAGCGGGCGGCATCATCTTGGTGGACGGAGACGTGGTCTATCGCTCCCGCGCGAAATGGCGGGTGATCCAAGCCGAAGTCGCCGATCTCGACGGCGACGGCCTCCCCGAGGTGGTGGCGCTGGTCGACTCAGACGCGGGACGCCACCTCGCGCTCTTCGGGTGGCACGGCGGAGCCTACCGAGAGCGCCTGGTATCCCGGCCCTTGGCGGCCCGGCCGCTGAGCTTCACCGTGACGGACACAATCCTGGAGTTCCTCCATGCCGACAGACCGCCTGAGAGTTTCCGTTGGCAGGGGTTCGGCTTCGTGAACGTCGATGAGGGCCGGGCGGAGGAGAGTAGAGTGGGTGGAGTTCGACCGCGCGCAGAGTGAAAGGGAGGAGTGCAATGGATTCTCGCATGTGTTCGCCCAGCGGAGCGGGCCGGAGGCGCTGTTCCTCCCTCCGGTTCGTAGTCATCATTCTTGCAGCGGTGACCGTACTCTTCGCGGCCGGTTGTGGCAGCGAGAAGCCGGGAGGGACTCTCCCCTCGGTCGGCGCAACCACTCAACCTCCCGCCGATGGTTTCCAGGGCGACCCGGCTTTCCCGACCCCGCCCTATGTGAGTCTTGAACCGATTGAGCTGGGGGCCGTCGTCAACCTCTCCCAGGTCCAGGAACTGACGGAGGAACAGAAGGCCGTCCTTGCCCGGCAAGGGTTCGTGGCCGGGCCGAGCCAAGGAGCCACACGCTTCTGGCACGTCTACGAGGATGCCCGCTACCGGGGCATACCCGTGCTCGTGACCACCGACGCCGTACTGAACGCGTTCCACACTGTGTTCAGCACCACCCTCCACCGTCTGGAAGAGACCGAACTACTGGACAGGGCCGTCGCGCTCTCGGAGGCCATGTACGACGCATCTTCCGCCCAATGGAACGACGCCGCCGCCCCCGACGTCGAGGAAGCCGCACTCGCCAACATGGCCTTCTTCAGCGTATCCCTCTCGCTTCTCAAGGGCGACGGCATCTACGCACCCGACGCCGTGCGTACCGAGGTGATGGAGGAGCTCCGGCTCATCGAAGCGGCGGAAGGCTCCGCGATCTCGCCCATCTTCGGCTACGAAGAGGACTACTCACAGTACAAGGTGCGAGGCCACTACACGCGGAGCGAAGCGCTCGGCCGCTACTTCAAAGGCATGATGTGGTTCGGGCATCCCGGCTTCTTCGTCAACCCCAAGTTGCCGGACGTGAATGAGGATCTGGCCCGAAACCTCACCCGTCGCGCCGCCCTCATGGCGGCGGCCCTCGAGGGCGAGGCCGAGCAGCACTGGCTCGCCATCTACGAGCCGACCGCCTTCCTGGTGGGTACCGCCGACGACCTCACACCCGCCGACATGCGCTCGGCCATGCAGGCTGCCTGGGGCTCGGACCGGCCCGACCCCAGCCGGACGAGCGGCAATGAGGCCATTGATGACCTGCGGGGGGAACTCGACAAGCTGCCGGCCCCACGCATCCTCTCCCACCAGGCGTGGGGCGAAGGTTCCCAAGAAGAAGCCTCGCGCAGCTTCCGGCTCATGGGCCAGCGGTACATCCCCGACTCCTACGCCTTCCAGCAACTCGTGTGGCGCCTCGTGGGCACTGAGGACAACATGCGCCTCTTCCCGCTGGGTCTCGACGCCATGGCGGTGCTCGGTTCCGACCAGGCCTACGAGCTGTCCGTGAACCTCTACGGTTCCAGAGAGTACGCGAATTGGGAGACGCAGCTCCTCAAGGTGAAGAGTGAGTTGGAAGAAGGTGCGGACGGTCTGTGGCCCGACAACCTGTACACGTCCTGGCTCGAGGCCCTGCGCCTCACCATGCAGCAGCCTCCGGAGCAGGCTCCCCCGCTCATGCGCACGAAAGCGTGGGCCCGCAAGAGCCTGCAGACCGCGCTCGGCAGCTGGACAGAGCTCAGGCACGACACCCTCCTCTACGCCAAGCAGTCGGTCATCGCGGAGGGCGACGGCGGCGAAGAGCAGGAGGTGGTCGGGTACGTGGAGCCGTACCCTGACGTCTACGCCAGGTTGGCGGAATTGGCCGGAAGACTGGCCGCGACGTTGAGCGACTACGACATGCTGGACCCCATCTCCCGGGATAAGTGCAGCCAGATGGAGACACTGGCTCTCACGCTGCAGAGCATTGCCACCAAGCAGCTCACAGGACAGCAACTCGACGGCAATGAGCGTGATGCCATCGTGTACTTCGGGTCGTACGTGGAGAATCTGGAGTACTTCGAAGATGAAGAGGGGCGCACGCTCACCTCTACCGACGAGAAGAGTGCCGTCGTGGCCGACGTCCACACCGATTTGTCATTCACCCGCGAGGTGTTGTGCGAGGCGACCGGCCTGCCCCTCGCCCTATACGTGGTGCTCGAGCTGGAGGGCCGCATGCACCTCTTGGTGGGTGCCTGCTATGAGTACTTCGAGTTCCGGGTACCTCTTGGGAACCGGCCGACAGATGAAGAATGGTGGGTCACCCTCGACCAGGATGATACCCCGCCCCTGCCTGAGTGGACAAGAGAGTTCATCGTGAAGTGAGAAGTGGCGGACAATGCACCGGGCGACACAGAGGAGTGCGCTCCGCCCGGGAGGTGCGACGCCATCGAGCCCGGGCCTCGATCACTCTCGCAGGCCCGTTGTCTCCAACTCCTTGGCTTGGTATGGACGCGCGTAGAAATCGAGGCTCTTGCCGGCCGCCAATGTACGACGGTTGACCAACCATAAAACCACCCGTCGGGGCAAGGGGAAGGGGCTGCGGCCGCACACGGCGGCCGTGCGCTCGGAGAAGGGGGACCCGGCGGCGATGTCTTCGGCGGCGAGGGCGAGGCCTTCCCGTGCCCTCGCCGCCAAACCCCCGGCCTCCTCGAGTGGACGCCCATCGATGGGTGAGGTGCCTCCGAACCCCACCCCTCCCTGCCAGGGCCAACTCATCGCCCGGGAGAAGAGCTCCATGGTGTGAAGCAACGGACGGCGCTGCGACGGCTCCACGAACCCCGAGTGGGCGATGCCGTACAAGCCAGGGCCGATCCCACCATACACGGCCCGCCGCCGGTGCAGTTCCTCCAGCAGTCGCATGGCGCACGAGGGCGGACCGTCAAAGTACACCGGAGCGGCCAGCACCACAGCATCCGCGGTCAAGAGGACACCGGCAAAGCCCGTCTCGCCTTCGAGGTCCTCACAAGACGGGCCGTCCAGAGGTACCCGATAGAGGTGGCAAGAGACGTTCGCACCTTCGAGACGGGTCTGCAAGAAGCGGAGCAGGGCTCCGGTATTGGAACGCGGCCTGGCGCTACCCTGGACGAGAAGCACCCTCACGCCGTTACCCTCACACGATTGACGCGATGAGAGACTGCACGAGGCTTCTCCACACCATCACCTTGCCCCGCCGTCGTGTTCGTCTACCAGCATTCCGACTACGCGCGCGATGGCCTGGGTATACGGCTCCTCTTCCCCGCCCGCCGTCACCACCACGGCTCCCTGGCCCGGGGAAGCCATGTTCAGCGCATGCCGCTCGATGAGCTCGGCGTAAGCACCTGCTTCCTCTTCTGCGAGAGCGACATCCCCACTCGGTGCAGCCGCCAGACGAAGCCCCACCCCGAGGAGCGCCGGCCGCGTCGAGTAGCGAGGACGGAAGTTCATCTCTCGGGCACGGACGACATAGAGGGGCAATACGAAGGGCTGAAAACGGTCGAGCACTCGCTTGACCGCCGAGTGGTGAGCCCCAAAGAGCAGGGGACCCGCCAACACCACGATACGACTGCAGATGATGCGGGGATAGAGCGACTGCATGTCATCCTGGAGAACACAGTGCCCGGGAGTCCTCCCGCCACAGCTTCCACACCCCCGGCAAGGCCTGATGTCAGCCTGTACCACATCGACGAACTCGACCTCCAGTCCGTACCCCACGCACGCGCTCTTGATCGCCGCACTCACCGCAGACCCCGATTCGGCGCCGGCCGAGAGGGCGGACAACACAAGAACTCTGTCATGACCGTTGGGCATGGGCCGCCTCGTGGCTTCGCCTCTCACCACGTATCCGAGGTTCAGGCTACCACAACACAACCGGCCCCCGGAGGGGTGGGCGCGTCGTTTCAGCGCCGCGCCAGAAGGGCAGAGCGGGAGACGTCGGCTCGGCCGGCCGGTCGGTCCGCGGCGGTCGAGCAGGACGATGGAGATGGGCAGAATCTGTCAGAGCGGCCGGTACCGTCTGACTGCAATTGACATCGTCACCGACAGCGGCTCGGCGAGCCGTGAGAGGCACTCTTCCACCGCAGTCTTCTCAAGGTGCCGTGCACTCGGCCCCATGCCGACAAGGCACACGGCCTCGGCCCGGGTGAGCGTGAGGTTCTGCTCCACCAGCCTGGCCCGCTCATGCGTGAAAAGCCCTCCGAGAGCGGCAGCCAGACGTTCCTCCTTGTGCTCGTCGACCGAAAGAAGGCCGCAGCCCCTCACCAGTTCGTGGAGATGCCGCCGGTTGGGAGCCGCAACTAAGAGGACACCATCCGGCCGCAGGATGCGCCTGAACTCTGAGGGATTGCGGGGTGAGAAGACGCTCAAGACGAGGTCGGCGCTGCCGGTGCACACCGGCAGCGCCCCCCATGCGTCACACACCACCGCGCCCATCCGCGGGTGGGCACGGGCCGCCCGCCTGGCCGCGTAGACGGACAGGTCGAGCGCGAGCCCCACAGCCCGAGACAGCCTGTCCAGCACATGGACAAGGTAGTAACCGGTCCCCGCACCCACATCCACCACGCAGCCGCTTGTCTCTTCGCCCAGGCAGATGCGGGCTTCTTCGGCTACCATTGAACTCAGGGGTTCGAACGAGCCTCCGCGCAAGAAAGCGTCCCGCGCCTCGACCATATCTGCCGTGTCGGCAGTTCCGCGATGAGAGTGGGGCGATAAGAGATTTACGTAGCCCTGGCGGGCGATATCGAAGGTGTGTCCCTCCGGACACACGAGCGACCGCGAGCCCCCCGGCCGGCCGTTCCCACGGGCCGGGGACGTCACCTCCCGGAAGCCACCCCCGCAACGAGGGCACATGAGTACCTCACGCACACCCTCGATCAAGGCTCTGCTCGACCAGGGGTGCCGGACGGCTCACCAGCAGAGTCACCGCATTTGCACAACAGGCCTTTGAGTTGCGCCAGCGACAAGACGCAGCCGAAAGCCAGGCCCACGGTCTTCAGCGCGGCCGTATGGGCCTCCGCGTTGCCGGTGGCCGTGGCGTCGGAGAGCATCGCCACCCGGAAGTCTTCGGCGAAGGCCGCCCGGGCGGTCGACTCACAGCACACGTTGGTGGCGATACCGGCGACCACCACCGTGTCACGCCCGGCTTGGCGAAGGATGCTCGAGAGATTCGTCCCGGCAAAAGCGGAGTACTTGAACTTGTCGATGAAGATGTCGGTGGGAGCCGCCCCCAAAGCCGGATGCAGCTCGAATCCGGGTATGCCCCTCCGCAGTTTCGGGGTCCCATCCGCTTCGAAGTGTTGAGGAAACATCTCTGGATACCCGCCCCCTCGCATGAACTCGTGGCTCATCCGGGTCCACACCACGAGCATGCCCGACTCCCGGCATATGGCGGCCGTGGCTGCCACCACCGGGATGACGGCCTCTGCGGCTTCCACGAACATCGCGCCGCCCGGCTCCAGAAAGGTCCGCTGCATGTCGACCACTACAAGAGCGGAGCTTCTCGGTGCTATCGAGACCGGTGTTCGCACTTTCTCTCACTCCTTGGATATTCCTGAATCCTACCTACTCTGCCGTCCTCCTGCCGCATATTCGAGCACTCATTCGACAAGAGTTCAAATGACGTTCCGATTGCCGGGCTTTGCCTGCCTTCCTTCGCCCGTCCGCCTTGGTTCTTTCAATCCATTCTGCTTATGAAAGATATATTATCCACAACCTTGTTCTATGTATAGAACGCCCTTATCCTTACTTTGGACGGAGAATGCACCACGCGGTACCGGCTCAGACCGGCCCGCGTCAAGAGCCTGAGAAAGGAGCGTGAGCAACCATGTTCAGTTTCGTTGCGGAATCCATGGAACGATCCACCATGTACCTACCGCTCTTCAGCAATTTGGTTTCGAACGCCGAAGCCCGCAAGGAAGAGCCCCTCACCGAGAAGCAGATCACGTCAGAGAAACGTTAGCGCTGCCCCACCCTTCTCCCGGGCCTCCGTGACGCGGCCGGGTGATGACTTCTCCGACGCGCCCGCTCCGGCTCCTGCCGGAGCGGGCGCGTCACTTTCTCCGGCTTCTGCCCTCTTCAGACCTGAGTTCCGACGGCGGCATGGGACTCGGCATATTCGGCGCCGCCGGTGTGTTCGTGCTCGTACTCCTCATCAGCATCCCCTCTTCGCTTGTCGCCCTCGTCGCAGCCTCCTTCGTCATGATGCGGTTCGGCAAGGACCTGAAGATAGACCCCACTTACCAGCAACGCTTGACGGACGGCAAGATCAAGCCTCCCCAGAGGGAAGGCGGGCGCACTACGAGTGAGGACGAGCTTCCCCGCACGGCGAAGATCTCAGCCCTCATCTTTCTGCTGGGAGGACTGTTCGTCATGCTTGTGGCGCTCGTGCCCCTCCTCGACCCCACCCTCGCGACCGGCGAGAGCGGCACAACGGAGCAGCTCGGCATGACCGAGGCAATCCAGCTCACCATGTTGACGGTGGCCCTCCTCATCCTGCTCATCTGCCGGGTGAAGGTCCGAGCCATCATCACACAGACCACGTTCTCCTCCGGCATCATCGCCATCGTGGCGGTGGCCGTCGGCCTCCTCATCGCACGAATTGCAGGTATCGGACTTTGAGTCGAGAGGGGAAAGACATGAACCACCAAGAGATCGCCGAAGCCGTCAAGGCCCTCATGCCCGAGGCCATCCTCGACCTGAAGAACCTCGTGCGCCACGCCTCGTGTGCTTTCCCCGGCTACCCTCCGGAGCCGGTGCGGGCCACCTTTGGAAAACGAGCCGTCGCTCGTGGGAAGCGGCGGCAGCATTCCTCTTCTCTCCACCCTGGCCGGCATCTCTCCGACGGCAGGGTTCTCGTGCTATGGGGCGCCGAAGACGTGGCACAGGCAAGGATCCACGGCCCGGATGAGAGTGTGGATGTGGCGGAAATCGAGAGATCCATCATAGCCCAGACCCTGTTCATCACGCGGCTGGGAGAGATACGCGACTCACTCTGAGCCTGCCCCGGAAGGATCCTGGAGCCACTCCATCCAAGGAACCCCCCCAATTCTTTCCTGTTACTGGTATTTGGCTGCTGGCTCAGCAACCGGGGCCCTTGATACAATGGCCGCGACACAGCCGGTCGGAATCGTCTGAGACCGGATACCGAGGAGGAGTAGTTTATGCCGTCAAAAGATGTGGCGATTATCGGGGTGGGGCAGAGTTCCTTTGTGCGGGGCTACGACGGCTCCATCAAGGAGTTGGCGTTCGAGGCATTCCGTGAGGCCATGCTCGACGCGGGCATCACGCAGAAGGACGTCGGCGCCTCCATCTTCTGCTCTGCTCCCGAGTACGACAAGCAGCGCTCTCCCGCAGGCGTGCTCGCGGAGTACATGGGCCTCGTGCCCCAACCCACCTTCTACCTGGAAACCGTCTGCTCGTCGAGCAGCATGGGCGTCAAGGTCGGCTACAGCCTCATCAAGTCCGGGCTGCACGACCTCGTGGTGGTGCTCGGCTTCCAGAAGATGTCCGAGATCACCTCGGCCGAGTCCCAAGAGCGTATGGGCCGCGGAGCCGACATCCAGTGGGAATCGCCGTTCGGCACCATGATGCCCGCCTACTACGCGCTCTACGCGCAGGCCTACATGGCCGCCAACGGCTTGACCCCCGACGACCTCATGAACGTGCGCATCAAGTCGGGCACGTACGGCCAGATCAACGAGAGAGCAGTCTACCGCAAAGGTGTCGCCGAGGCCGACTTCGACGCCAGTAACCCCGATGCCCGCATGGCCGGCCCCGTGGCGTCGCCACTTCGCGTGGGCGATTGCTGCGCCAACGCCGATGGCAGCTCATGCGTCATCCTCGCCAGCGCGGAAAAGGCCCAGTCTCTCAGCAAGAAGCCGGTGTGGGTGCTCGGTATGGGCGCCGCCTCGGCGTCGGTCAACATGACCGGCCGCCCCGATTTCACGAAAGGCCTCCAGGGCCCGCATGTGGCGGCGGCCGAAGCCTACAACATGGCCGGTATCACCGCGAAAGACGTGGACGTGGCCGAAGTGCACGACTGCTTCACCATCGCCGAGATCATGGCCTACGAGGCCTTGGGCTTCGCCCCCGTGGGTGACGGCAAAGCACTCATTCGCGCCAAAGAGACCTATAAGGAAGGCAGCATCCCCGTGAACGTCGACGGCGGCCTGCTGTCCAAGGGCCACCCGGTCGGCGCCACCGGCGGCTCTCAGATGCGGACCATCGTGCTGCAGTTGCGCGACGAGGCCGGCCCCATGCAGGTGAAGGATCCCGAGATTGGCCTCGTCCACAACGTTGGTGGCGTTGGCCTGTACAGCAACGTCACGATTCTGGGGAGGTAGACGATGGGATTTGAGAAATTCGGCCGCAGAAGCTTTATGGCCGCAACCAAAGTGACGCCTTTTGTCGACTTTTTGGCCGAGGGCGAGATCAAAGGCACGGTGTGCCAGAAGTGTGGCGACAAGTTCTTCCCGCCCCGGGGTGACTGCACCACCTGTTTCTCCGACGAGGTCGACTGGTTCGATATGCCCACCGAGGGTACCCTGGCCACCTACACCACGGCCATGTACGCGCCGTTTGGGTTCGAGGCCGACACTCCCTACAGCATGGGGCTGGTCGAGTTCCCCGATGGGCTCAAGCTCTTCGCCCGCCTCTCGAAAGACATCGACCCCGCCGACCTCGCCATCGGCATGGCCGTCAAGGTCAAGACACTCGAGTATGACGACGGCCAGCTCTCTTTCGAGATAGTCAAGGCGTAAGACCGGTCACCACATAGACCGACTCCCAAGGCCGGTTCTCGGCGGCGCGAGAGTCGCACGAAACTGACGGAGACGCCGGCCGGGCCGTTCGCGGCCCGGCCGGCGTCTCCCTCTTCTGGCACTTGACTGTCCCTGGGTATACCATTATCCATGTGATGAGACCTCGACGGGATGTGATGCGCAGACAGCACTCATGATGCGGGACGAGCAACGCTCTTCACCTCACCCGGGCGACGCCCCTGCAGCTGAGGCCCTGCGCGAGAGCGAGGGCCAGCTTCGGGCGCTCTTCGAGGCTTCACCGGTCGCTATCATCAGGGTCGACAGGGAGAGGCTCGTACGCCTGTGGAACCCTGCCGCTGAGCGGATATTCGGCTGGACCGAAGCCGAGGTGCTCGGCAGGCCGCTGCCCTTCATCCCGAGCCAGAGGCAGGAGGAGTCTGACCGCCTTGACCGGGAAGAGCTGCAAGGAATTGGCCACGTGGGGCTACAGCTGAACCGGCAACGTAAGGACGGATCGCGCATTCGTATTCTTCTTTCCTCGGCTCCTCTGTACGATCGTTCCGGCCGGGTGTCGGGCACCATGGGTGTCATCGAGGACATCACGGCCCGCACGCAGAGAGAGGAGATGCTCAGGCAACGCGAAGAGCAACTCAACGCGATCATCCAGGCTGCGCCTATCGCCATCATCCAAGCCGACCGGGAAGAGAGGGTGCTGCTGTGGAATCCGGCGGCCGAGCGAATATTCGGGTGGCGGGAAGATGAGGTCCTCGGCCTTCCCATCCCTTACGTCTCTCCTGAGATGAGGGAGGAATCGGAGCGGCATCGGTTGAGCTCCCTCGCCGGGGAGCTCCACGAGGGTGTCGACCTGGTGAGAAGAAGGCGGGACGGAAGCCTCGTCAACGTGCGCCTCTGGTCGGCCCCCCTCTTCGACGCCGACGGCCACGTCAAGGGCATGATGGGCCTCCTCAGTGACACCACGCAAGAGAAAGAGCTCGAGGAACAGCTGCGCCAGTCGCAGAAGATGGAGGCAGTGGGACAACTGGCAGGCGGCATCGCCCACGACTTCAACAACCTCCTCACGGCGATCATAGGCTACTCCGATCTCCTCATAGACAACGGCCCCCAAGCACCTGAACGCACGGAGGAGGCGGCACACGAGATAAGGAAGGCAGCCACCCGAGCCGCCGACCTCACCCGTCAGATATTGGCCTTCTCCCGACGCCAGGCGCTTCAACCACAGGTTCTCCAGGTGAATGAGGTCGTCAGAGAGATGGAGTCACTGCTCCGCCGCACGTTGGGTGAGAACATCGACCTACGAGTTTCACTGGCACACACACCTCCCGTCAAGGTCGATCCCGGGCAGCTGCAGCAGGTGCTCCTCAACCTCGCCGTCAACGCCCGCGATGCCATGCCCACAGGCGGCACACTCACGATTACCACGGCAACCTGCGATTCCCCTCCTCCCGACGCCCCTCTCGACGCACCGGCAGCCGACGGCCGTTGGGTACGCCTCAGCTGCAGCGACAGCGGCACAGGCATGCCCGATGAGGTGCGCCACCGTGCCTTCGAGCCCTTCTTCACCACGAAGCCCACCGGTGAAGGCACCGGACTGGGGTTGGCCACCGTGTACGGCATCGTGCGTCAGAGCGACGGCCATGTGGCCCTCACCAGCGAGCTCGGCCGAGGCACGAGCTTTCACATCTATCTGCCCTGCGTGGAAGGCAACCCGCCCCTGCCCAAACCGGGTGCCGCCAAAGGACAGGAAAGGCCCGATCACTCCGGCGCACGCATACTCCTCGTGGAGGACGAGCCGGCCGTGCGTTCGCTCCTCCAGAGGGTCCTCGCCCACGAGGGCTACACGGTGCAGGCGGCCGGAACGGCCGACGAGGCCCTGGGCATCCTGGAAGATTCCACCGAGCAACCCCATCTCCTCGTCACCGATCTCATGTTGCCGGGAGGCATGAGCGGCCATGTCCTTGGGCGAATCGTCCTCGAGCAATGTCCAGGTCTACCGGTCCTGTACATCTCCGGATACCCACTCGGTTCCGTCTCTGACGGTGAGCGCGTGGACGAGTCGGCCTTCTTCCTGGAGAAGCCGTTTTCTCCCCATGATTTCGCAGACAAGGTCGAGGAGATCCTAGGGCTTGTCTGGTGACGTGGGCAGTGCGAAAGTGCTAGATACCCCCACAGGTATATGTTTCTGTGGTATGATTAAGGTGTTGCCAACCCAAGGAGGTGCGTATGAAGAGATTCATGATCCCTCGGGTGGCCCATTGTTGCGGGGGCTCCCCAAGCCGGTCCTCGGCACGACGTGAAACTGCCGCCTAACGTCAGTACACACAAGCGTATGATCGAGGGGCGCCTCCGGGCGTCCCTCCTTCTCCTCCAGATACCGTCGGCAGTGCTAGAATCACACCCGCATGAGCCGGCCCGTAAGTCCTCTTCTCAACACCCCTATACTGATCGCAGGTCTTGCCGCACTGGCGCTTGCCGCTTGGGCCGGGTACACACCACTTGCCGTGCTTCTCGGACTCGCGGTGTCGACCGGTCTCCTCACCAAATTGTGGAGTTCTCTGTCGCTCAGGTCGCTCCACGCGGAACGACAGCTCGAAGAGACGCGGGTATTCCCGGGCGAGCAGGTCACCATGAGACTGCGAGTGGTCAACCGCAAGCTGCTGCCCTTGCCGTGGGTGGAGGTGCGGGATGAGATACCCGCAGCCCTCCTCCCCACCGAGGGAGGCCCCTCCGAGCAACCCGGCGTTGCCACCGTCGTCCGGCAGACGCCGTTGTTGTGGTATTCGGCGGCTGTGTTCACACACACGTTGACCGCCACCACACGAGGCTACTACCCGCTGGGTCCGCTCTCCGTGACTTCAGGAGACATCTTCGGCCTTCATCCCCGCACCCTCGTGCAGTCCACCGGCGACCACATCATCGTCTACCCCCGCCTCTTCCACCTTCCGGAACTCGCCGTTCCCTCTCTCGCCCACACTGGTGACGCAGCCCCAGACCTCCACATCTTCGAAGACCCTTCGCGCCTCGCCGGCGTGAGGGAGTACGAGCCAGGTGACAACCCCCGCCGCATCCACTGGAAAGCGAGCGCCCGCCGGCGCGCGCTCCAAGTCAAGCTCTTCGAATTCACCACCGACCTCAAGGTCACCATGTTCCTCGCCGTCGACACTTTCACGGACGAAGACGGCACGTCTCTCGAACTCGGGGTCAGCACCGCAGGATCGATAGGCCGGTATCTCGCAGAGAGAAAGGTGCAGACCGGGCTGTTCGTCAACACACGGTTGGCCGACACGGGCCGGCCCGCTCGTATTCCGCCCATCGGCGGAACGGAAGGCCTCGCCTACCTCCTCGAGGCGCTTGCCAAGACGACGGCCGAAGTCGACGCTCCCATCACGGAGTTCTACGAGCGGGAGCGCATCGAGCTCGGTTTCGGAGGTACGCTCGCCTTTGTCGTGGGTTCGGTACCACCGGCACTCCACGCGCTCATGGCCGACCTCGTGCGGACGAGACATCGGGTGATGGGCTTCCTGGCAGGGAGGGGCGACAGCGATTCCCTGCCCGCCGGTGTTCGCTGGCACCGAGTATACCCTCCGGCCCGAGGCGAGCACCCCCACCGGAGGACCGTCCCGGAGGAGATCGGCGGCTCCACAGCGTTGAGTGACCCCGGGGTGGTCGTAACAGAAACAGGGGTGGCCTAGCGATGGACGGCAGCACACAGGTGCGACTCCGAAACACCATTGTGGCCGTCGCCCTCTCCGGCATGGAGCTAGCCTGGCTCTTCGTGTTGCTCACCTTGGCCGCCACGCTTCTTGACACGTCCCTGCCCATCTTCCCCTTGCTGATTCTGTACCTCGCCTCCTTCGCATTATGCCGGGGACTTGACGCCGCCGGTGTGAGCCGCCTCCCCGCCCGCGTGCTCACCTGGGCCGTGTGGCCCCTCTTCACGCTTCTTCTCTTGAAAGTGGTGCTCTATCCGCAGACGGCTCTCTTCGACAGCTCTTGGCCGGCCGACGTGCTCGCATCGTTCGCCGCCATACTGGATGGTGTGCAGCCGCCGGTATTCGTCGTGCTGGCCGGCGGACCGCTCTACTGGCTGGGCGTGCGTCTTGCCCACGTGCCCAAGGACTTCGGCACCGTAGTAGCGAGGTTCCAATTCGGACTCATCATCTTTGCCGCAAGCATGCTGTTGGCACAGCTCGCAGGGCTCGACCAATCATGGTCGGTTGGTATGGCCTTGGTCTTCGTGGGACTTGGCCTCATAGGGGCGGCCGCCTCGCGCACCGAAGGCGGAGGCGGCTATCTCTTCTCCTTCGGCGGCGGGCCTTGGTGGAGCATGCTCCTCCTCAGCGTGGGCCTGATACTCATCCTGGGACTCTTCGCTGGGGCCTTCTTCGTTCCGGAGCTGGCACAGATCATCGCCCGCGGTATGCGCGCCGGGTGGCACCTACTCGAACGGCTCCTCGATGTTCTCGCGGGGTTGTTCTCGACCTCTTCCCCCGAGACGATGCCGACCCCCACCACCGTCTCCCCACTCCCGGCCGATGAGGGCGAGGGCTTCTCCCTCGGGCCTCCTGCATGGCTGGTGAAACCCGGCAGAATCGTGTACGGCATTCTCTTCGCCGGACTGGTCCTTTTTGCCCTGTGGCGTGCCGCCTCCCAGCTCTTTGACTGGATGCGGCGCAGGGCGGGAGACGGCAGAGCGGAGATGGAGTCGATCTCCGGCGGCTTCCGGGCCGATCTTGCCCGGCTGCTGCGCCGGGTGGTCTCATGGTTCGGCCGGCTCTTCTCGCGTGCCCGGCTTCGCCGGACGCCTCAGGGAGAGCCACCTCAGACGGCCACCATACGCCGCCTCTACGTCGACATGTTACGCTGGGGGGCGGAGTCGGGTGTTCCCCGCCTTGCCGCCCAGACCCCCTTTGAGTATCAGCACACCTTGGCGGCCGCCCTTCCGGGCCATCGAGCGGAGGTAGCCCACCTTACCGAAGCCTATGTGAGGGCGAAGTACGGTGCGCAACCACCGACGCGGGAAGAACTCGACCGCTTGAGACACAGCAGGCGCAGCCTGAGACACGGGGCTGCATCCCCGATCAGCGAGACGGAGGAGCATGGATACACGGGCCACGCAGCTTTCTGAGGAGGAGGCGCTTCGCACCAAGTCGGTGGCTGACCGAGTCATCGGCAACGTGGGCAAGGTCATCGTGGGAAAGAGCGCCGTCACCGAACTCATGATGGTGACGTTGCTCGCGGAGGGCAACGTGTTGGTTGAAGATGTCCCCGGAGTGGGCAAGACCATACTCGCCCGCTCGCTCGCTCGCTCGCTCGGCTGCGACTTTCGCCGCATCCAGTGCACACCCGACCTCCTACCCTCCGACATCACGGGTATCGAGGTCTACAGCCAAGCTTCCGGCACCTTCGAGTTCCGGCCCGGCCCCCTCATGACAAACATCGTCCTGGTGGACGAGATCAACCGCGCCACCCCACGTACTCAATCGGCCCTCCTCGAAGCAATGCAGGAACAACAGGTGACCGTGGACCGGCAGACGGTGAAGCTTCCGCAGCCTTTCATGGTGATGGCCACCCAGAACCCCGTGGAGCTGGAGGGAACCTTTCCTCTCCCCGAAGCCCAGCTCGATCGCTTCCTGCTTCGTGTGGAGATGGGCTACCCCTCCGAGGAGGAGGAGACCGCCGTGCTTTCCCGCTTCCGAGAAGAGAACCCACTCGACAACCTGGAGGCCGTGACCGGCGCAGGCGAGCTGCTCGGTCTCGTCAAACTGTGCCGGCACGTGTACGTGGAGGATTCCGTCCGCGCCTACATGGTAAGTCTGGTGCGCGCAACCAGGGACCACGCCGACGTGCGGTTGGGGGCAAGCCCTCGCGCCTCTCTCGCCCTCCACCGAGCCGCGCAGGCACTCGCAGCCATTCGGGGGCGCCGGCATGTCCTGCCCGACGACGTGAAGCACCTCGCGGTACCGACTCTCGCTCATCGCCTCATCCCGAAGACCGAAGCCAGGCTTCGCGAGCATACAGCCGAGCACATCATCGCCGACATTGCGGACACCGTGCCGGTGCCGGTGGAAGAAGGCTGACGAAACCGGCGGGCAACACCGGTGGCGGCGGCAGGCCATCCAACCGGGTAGACCTCCAGTGAGACCTCGAAACCACAGTGCCGGACGTGATCGCTCCGGGACTCTCCTTTGGTCTTCGTGGGGATCGGAGCATACCGGAGCGCCTCCGACGCCTCATCCGGTGAGCGGCCCCTCACCATTTCGGGCCGCGTGTCCGGACAGGAGGGTCTCTTTGACGCCGGCCTCGTCTGGCTCTACTATGAGCGATAGTCGTAACCCTCGGCCTGCCGCACGCGTCCCGTCGCTCTCAGCGGAAGGAGCTCACATGACCTGGTTGGTGATAGTGCCCTCCGTGGTCGTCGTCATTGTGATAGTGGCGCTCGGCATCCGGATCGTGCGCCCAACGCACCGTGGCTTGGTCGAACGCTTCGGCAAGTACAACAGGTACGCCGAGCCGGGCTTCCACCTGATCATCCCGCTGGTGGAGAGGATGTTCCAAGTCGATATTCGCGAGACCTTGGTGGAGGCGGCGCCTCAAACCATCATCACCAACGACAACCTGAACGCCAAGGTCGACGCCCAGGTCTATCTGAAGGTGAAAGCGGACGAGGAGAGCGTGAAGGCATCCCAATACAACGTCGCCGCCTACCAGTTCCAAATAGTCAACCTCGCGAGAACCACCCTCAGAAACATCATCGGCACCCTCACACTGAAGTCCGCGAACAGTGAGCGGGGCAAGATCAACGAAGAGCTCCGCGCCACCCTCAAGCAGGAGACCTCCAGCTGGGGCATCGAGATACTCCGGACGGAACTCAAAGAGATCGACCCTCCCGCCGACGTCCAGGAGACTATGAACAAGGTAGTGAAAGCCGAGAACGAGAAGATCGCGGCCATCGATTTTGCCACCGCGGTGGAGACGCAGGCCGACGGGCAACGGCGGGCGGAAATCAAGAAGGCCGAGGGTGTCAAGCAGGCGAAGATACTCGCAGCTGAAGGGGAGGCCCTCGCCATCAAGCTCGTCAACGAGGCCGCCAATGAGTACTTCATCGGAAACGCCCAACTGCTCCGGAAACTTGAAGCGGTGGAACGAGCCCTGTACCAGAATGCCAAGGTGGTGGTTCCCGGCGATGCAGAACTCGTCAACGTCATCGGTGAGTTGGCCGGAGTAGTGCCTGTCGCACCTTCCGGGCCAAGACCTTCAAGGACACCAGTGAGGAAGTAGCGATCAAGGAACAGCACATGACCCCGAGCGATGAGATCCGCGACACACGCACGCTCCTTGAGGAGAAACTGAAGAAACCGGGCGCACATTCTCCGGAGACCCTGCTCTCCTTGGTCCGGGAGTGCATCGCACATTGCAGGGATTGCCATCCCCCCCACGAGATAGGCCCAGCGGTTCCCGGGTCCGGTCCCGCCTCTGCCCGTCTCATGATCGTGGGCGGCACCCCGAGTCCAGAGGGTGTCGCTGAGAGAGAACCCTTCGTGGGATCCGTGCGAGTCCTCCTCGAAGACAACCTGAGGCGCACGGGGCTTGGGCTTCCCGACGTGTACTTCACCAACGCCGTCAAGCACTGCCTGCAGGGAATCAGCAACGGCCACGCGAGGCCGGCAGGCAGCGAAGGGTGTGGTGGTGCAGAAGTCCACCAGGCAGCGGTGGAAGCCTGCCGCCGGCTGCTGCACGCGGAGATTGCCGTGGTAAAGCCCGAAGTTGTCCTCTGCCTCGGAGAGTTCGCAGCCGAGGTGGTGCTGGGGCAGGACGTCGACCCTGAGGTTTCCCATCAAAGGCTGTTCCACCCCGGGTTCGTTCCTACCGTGTTGGTCACAGCCGATCCCCTCCGCGTCCTTGCTCTCACCGATGAGTCTGCGAAAAGATGTGCAGAGAAGGAGTTCCTCCTCGACTTCCACAAAGTCGCCGAGATCCTGGGTGAGTTTGACCCGTTTCGCGGCCGGGAGGCTCTCGCTCAGCTCTGAGACAGGTTCGGCTCGGCAGATGCTCCTCGATAGACTCCGGTTTCCGATTCCTCTGCAAGGGGTAGGGGGATAGAGAACCCCCACACCGAAAGAGTCCGCCGTCACGCGGGCGACCAGGAGGAGCGTTCATGAACTGGGATGAGATTGGTGGCCGCTGGGACCAACTGAAAGGTGAGGCCAAGAAGGCTTGGGGTGAACTCACCGACGACGACTTGGCCAGGAGCGAGGGCAACAGAGAGCGACTGGCCGGGGCCCTCCAAGAACGGTACGGCTACGAGAAGCAAGAGGCCGAACGCAAGCTCGACGAGTGGGTCGACAAGCTTACGGACACCATCAAACCAAGCGAATAGCAGCCCGGTATTCTCCGGGCTCGTATCTCTGGAGCTCCCTTCTTGGAGCTTCTTCCGGCCTCTCAGGCGGCGGGGGGGGGGGGGCGCCCCCCCCCCCCCCCCCCCGGCGCC
>Ga0334886_1000893_pt1 | contig 40040 bp, 37 predicted proteins | sample GraSluR1_MG_9_FD_207232 | JGI IMG/M metagenome (GOLD analysis project Ga0334886, IMG submission 207232) | Sludge microbial communities from methane-producing bioreactor in Wageningen University, Netherlands - Granular Sludge_27_06-R1 | ecosystem: Engineered > Bioreactor > Anaerobic >... | reverse complement strand
CGAGCATCTCCCCCCAGTGGACGGCGCACATGTGGCCGCCCTTCTCGGCGGTCTTGGTACACCCGGGCCACTCACAGCGTTGGCAATGGCTGAGGCGGCGGTAGTAGCCTGAGCGGCTCACGTCAGCGCCTCGAGGAGCAGCGTGGTAAGGGTGGCGGGGGGTGGGGTGTCCTGCTCCGAGACACCCCACTGGTTGCCAGCGTAGTAGCCATCGGGCCTCGCGATCTCCCCCCGCGCCTCATGCAACCGTTGCCGGCTGATCCCCAAGTCGGTGAGGGTGGCGGGAACGGTGTCCGGTGTGATGACACCGCTTGGAATGTTTGCTCCCCCACGTTCCTTGGTCGCGATCTCCCCCCGCGCCTGTCCGACGTCTACCAGTTCGGCCCGGGAGTTTGTTTGTTTGTTTGCTATAGAGAGAGGAGAACAAACAAACGTTCTCCGTCCTCCTCTCGTTTGCGCCAACGTTTGTGTTTGTTTGCGCAAACAAACTTCAGCCTTCATTCTCACACCCCCCCACCAGCCGATAGACGCCCCGGCTCACATCCTCCACTTGGCCCGCTTGCTTCAGCTTCATGAGATGCCAGCGGACGGTGGCGGGCGGAGCTGCTGCCGCCTCTGCCAGCTCTGCAATGCTCGCTTGCCCCCGGCTGAGCTCAGACTTGATGACGTCGCGCGTCGCGCCCTGCTCCGTGCTCACGTCGCTCACCCCGGCCAGCTCCACCGCGATCGCGTCTCGAGAGAAGGAGAACTGGAGCCCCACCGGCTCCGGGCGGCCCATGTTGCACTTGCGGGCGAAGATGCCCAGGCGGAGGGAGCTGTCGCGGTTCGTCTCCTGCGGCCGGAGCTCCCAGGTCATGCGGGCCAAGTTCTCGAAGTAGACGCTCCCGATAGGCAAGCGCCGGCCGTTCTCTTCGCGGCGGTCCGCCTTGGTGGTATGCGTGAGTATGCAGGTGGTGGCGTTGGTCGCGGCCGTCACCTTGCGGAGCGTGTTGAACATCTGTACCGCCAGTTCCCCGCTCATGATGTCACCGCCGCAGGCAGCCCCGGCCGAGTCCACAATCACCAGTCCGATGTCGTGCTTGGCGATCACCTTGGCGATCTCGCTTGCGTCATCTTGGAGGGCGCCCATGCACCGGCGGTACAGAGGGAAGTCGAACGACGCGCCGATGTGGGTTTGCCGGAGACCGTTGGCAAGAAGCGTGCATCTCCGAGCCGCCTCTTCTCGCGTGACTTCCCAGTCCATGTACAGGACGTTTGCGCGCCGCGTGCGTTCACCGAAGAAGGTAATGCCGTTCTGCACCAGGAGCGCCGCGTACAGGGCCAAGAGGCTCTTGGCGGAGCCTCCCGGGGCGTACCAGACCACGGGCAGCCCCTCGAGCAGCAGGGGCCGCATGAGGAATTCAACGTCCACGTTGGCCGTGGGCTCGAGGGGCTCCACGGGTGAGCCCTCGTCTTCGGCCTCCATGATGGTACGACAGGACTCCTCCACAAGCCGGTCCCAGTTCAGCCCGTCGTGGGGAAATCTCCCCTCGAGATCCCGGGAGAGTTCGCGTCGGCTCCGGCCGGCCGCCAGGTTCAGCGTCCCGTGGTGGAGGTTCAGCGGGTCCGCATCGGCCACAGTCGCCGTCACCCGGACCCGGGCCTGCATGCGGCCGTCTTTGTGGTTGCGGAGGCGGTCCGCCTCGAATCCCACCCGCACGCCGTCATACGCCCAGGTCACCAAGTAGGAGCCGTAGGCGTTCGTCACCTGCGGCGTCATCATACCCATGACCTCGGCCGCCACGTGCGGGCCGCGTGCTCAGTGGCCTTGCCGGCGTCCTGTTCGGGCATTTGTGCCCTAACTGGAGCGTCGGTGCGACGTTTCAACAGACCGATCAGCCGCTCGAGGATCAGCATGAGGCGCTCATCGGCCCACTCCCCCACGGGCAACTGCTCCCCATCTGGGAGGTGGAAATGGTGCCGCGGATTGTCGTGCACGATCTGGGCCGTCTGGGCCATCTCGTACACGAGCTCGTGCAGCGTTTTGTCGGCAATGTCTTCGTTGTAGATCCGGGCCGCCCCGTCACTGTGGGTGTAGACGCTGGGCGGATCTGTCCGGTGTTCGTGCTCCTCTACGATGGGGTCCTCGACCCACGGGGGGGTCAGTGAGCTGCCGTGCTTCCGTGGCATCACGACGGTCATGATCGACTCCTGACCGTGCGTGCTTCCCGCTCCAGGGCCTCAAGTGCCCGACGCGGTACGCGGTCGAGTCTCCCTACTTTCACCCGGGGAAGCCGGCCGTCACGAATCATCCGCCGGACGGTCTGAGGTGCGCACCCGAACCACGCCGCGGTATCGTCCACGGTGACCAGATCGGGCATGTCATCAAGCCGCGGCCTCATCGTGCCTTCTCCACCGGCCGGAGCAGGGTCTCCACTGCGGCTCGCTCAATCCGCAGGGATCGCGTCCCGACTCTCATGGCGGGCAGCTTGCCGTCGCGAATCATGCGGTAGATCGTCTCTCGGTCTACACCGATTGCCTCCGCCGCCTCGCGGGGGGTCAGTATCTCGCCCTTCTTCACCACTTGGCACCTCCGAAAAGTTGCAAAGGTCCGTAACTCGTTCTATACTGATCCTTAGTTTATGTCGCTGTTACTCTGGAGGTTAAAGTGACACCTCGGAACCTGGAGGATGCGCGGACGGACATTGAGCATTCGTTCGACCCGCCCCTGACCGCCGCTGAGTGGGATTACTTGGTCCAGGAGGGGTACGCTCAGGAAATCGCTGACGGGTATGAGGGCGCGATTGTCGGCGCTATCTCGGCCGTAGAGAAAGGACGGCGTGCTTTTGGGCGAACGGCGGCCGCGAGTCACGAGTATCGCCCGCGATTCCTGTACAGTCGGTTCGCCAAGGAGCGGAGGGAAGCTCTCGCACTGTTGGTTGCCGAAGAGGCAGCCGGCCGCAAGGACGTGCAGACATTCCGCCACGAAGTCCTTGGTGGTGAGCTCCTCACCTTCGCGGGTGTGGCTGAGTGGGTCGAAGGGATGGCCGCGGCGGACGGGAGACCGACCCATTACGTAACAGCGCCAATCCCTGAAGAGCGACAGCTCGGTGAACCGATGGCACTCTCGGAGGCCCCACAGTCCGGCCGCCTCGAGCTGCTGCACTATCTCATTGAAGGCTCAGACTGGATACACAAGAAGCCCACCAAGGCCGGCGGAGTACTGGATCGCCTGCGGCTTCTCTCGGAGACAGTCGCGCGAGTGTTCGACTGGTGGCCGGCTCAGGGCTCGGTATTCGTCCTCACAGGCCTCCCTCCCGAACGAGCCTCTGTGCGAATGTCGGTCAAGACAAGCGTGGTCATGCCCGCATTGTCGAGAGTGGATCTCGAGATCGACCCTACCACCTCACCATCTGAGGTTGCGCAGGTCTACCGGACCATACAGACGGACGTGCTGGGCGGCCGACAGTTCAGGAGCCAAGGAGAGAAACACCTAAACATGGCCGTGTTCGTTCACCGGCATCGTCCGCGGCCGACATGGGCCAAGCTCATGAAAGCGTGGAACCAAGAGCACCCGGAATGGGCATATGAAGATTGGCGACGGTTTCAGCGCGACGCCAAGGCGGCGCACGAGCGCCTTATCGAGCCCTTCCCCTGGGCGGCCCCCATGAACGCGGCGTTGTCGCTGACGTGCTCAAGCGATGAGGGTGACGAGTCGTGAGTATTCGCAAACGTGGTCACAACTACTGGGAGATCTGCATCAACGAAGGGGTAGACCCGGAGACCGGCAAGCGGATCCGGACCTACCACAGCTTCCGAGGGACTGAGCGCCAAGCGCACCGCATGCACACGGACCTCCAATATGCGCGTGATCATGGTATGAGCGTTCAGCCCTCACGCCTGACCGTGAGTGAGTACCTAGAGCAATGGCTTAACGACTATGCCCGACTGCATGTCTCCCCGCGTACTCTCCAGGGATACCGGGACATGGTCAAGCTGCATATCGGGCCCGAGTTGGGCAAGATCAAGCTGAGCAAGCTGCGCCCCGCGCACCTTCAGCGCTACTACTCGAACCGCCTCGATAGTGGCCGCAAGAAGCCCAAGGTGCGCCAGGTGACAGAAGAGGACGGCACGACGACAGAAGAGGTCGTCAAGGGACTCTCCCCGCAGACCGTTCAGCATCACCACCGGCTTCTCTATGAGGCGCTGAGCACGGCCGTCAAGTGGGGCCTCTTGCATGTCAATCCCGCCGACGCTGTGACGGCTCCCAAGGTGAGACGCAAGGAACCTACGGTACTTACGGAGGAGCAGACGGAGATGCTACTTACGGCCGCCCGGGGTTCGCGTGTGTACCTGCCGGTCGTGCTCGCTGTAGGCTCCGGCTTGAGGCGGGGGGAGCTGCTGGCGCTCAGATGGTCAGACATCGACCTCGAGACCGGGAAGGTTACCGTACTCAGAACACTGTCTGAGACTCGGGAAGATGGACTCACCTTCAAAGAGCCGAAGAGCGCCACGAGCCGGAGGGTAGTCACCCTGCCGGCGTTCGCTGTGGAGGCGCTCAAGGAACACAAGAAGGCTCAGGCCGCCCATAGGCTCCAGGTCGGACCCGGCTACAAAGACCACGACCTGGTCATGCCGAACGAAGACGGCAGCCCGTGGGCTCCTAACCTGCTAACCGGAGCATTCGGAGACCTCATCAAGAAGCTCGATCTTCCCCGCGTTCGCTTCCATGACCTGCGGCATGGCCATATCACCCACCTACTACTGCGCGGCGTGCCGCTGAAAGTGGCAAGCGCTCGGGCGGGTCACTCCGGCATCGCGATCACGGCTGACCTCTACGGCCATCTTCTCCCCGGCGCAGACGAAGAGGCGGCGTCCCGACTCGATAGCGCATATGGCGGCGGCAGTCGGGCGGCAACTGACGGCAGTAAATGAGCAGGGCGGCAATAGGGCGGCAACTAGACCACATGAGTCGAGATACTGAATTCAGCTCCTACAAGAAATCCCTGCAAATCGCCCTATGCCGGAGGCGGGATTCGAACCCGCACGGGCAAAGCCCTACGGTGTTTAAGACCGTTGCGTCTGCCATTCCGCCACTCCGGCAGGAGTAGGACCCTCCCTAATGTAACAAGCACACGCGGAGAAGGGCAGTGCAGGGCCCCGACCGACCCCCAGAAGGGCTGCGATGGCCCACGCGGTTGAGCCGGCAGCTCCAGCTGTGAGCAGCAATTACCGGGTGCAGCCCACCCCTCTGCCGCCGTAACCGCCGCCTGAGCCAACGCTTCCGCGGCCTGGCAGCCGCTCGCTCCGCTACTGGGTGGCGAGGATCACCCCATCCAAGATGTCCCGCTCCGAGACGAGAACAAGGTTGTAACCCAGTGCGTCCATCGCCGCGAGGATGATCTCCGCCCCGGCCACGATCACATCGGCCCGCCCCGTCTGCATGCAGGGCAATGCCGCCCGCTCGGCGAGGGTGAGCGACGCCAGCCGCTCCAGCTGAGCGGTCACCTGCCCCCGGTTGAGCATGGTGAGATGGACCACGTAGGCATCGTAGGTGGAGAGTCCCAGAGAAAGGCAGGCGAGGGTCGTAGCCGTTCCGGCGACCGCGACCAGAGTCTCCGCCCCACCGAATGCATCCGCAAGCGGTTCGAGCAGGGCAAGCGCCTGCTCGCGTACACGTCCGCGCTCGCCGGCCGTGGGAGGGTCCTCATGCACGAAGGCCTCGGTGAGCGACACACAGCCGAGGTCGAGGGACCGGGCACGCAGTCCTTGGCCCTGCGGCACACCGCGCACGAGCTCGGTACTCCCTCCACCCACATCGAGCAGCACCGCCTCCCCGGGTACATCCAGCGTAGCTCCCGAGTAGGCGAGCGCCGCCTCCAACTCCCCGGAGAGCACCCCCGCCGCGATACGATGGTAGCGACCCAGGGAGCTGATGAACTCGGTGCCGTTTTTCGCCCGGCGCGCCGCGCTCGTCGCGAACAGCGTGGTGTGCTCCGCTCCCTGATCCCTGGCTTCTTCCACATAGCGGTCGACCGCCGCCCGCGTGCGCGCCATGGCGACCTCACTGAGAGCCGGGGTCTCGGAGTCCACACCCTCCCCCAGACGAGTGACCTCGGCCCTCCGCACCACAGGATCCGGCCAGCGTCTGCCTCCCACCTCCCTCACGTCGGCAACCAGCAGCCGCACGGAGTTCGTGCCCACGTCGATGGCCGCCCGCCTGCCGGCCACGTGTTCGAAGGCCCGGCAGCGCGCCTCGGTGCACCACAGCTCTCCCAATGAGGCCAAGAATGTGCGCCAGTGCTCCTCCTCCGCCGGCGACACACCATCACGCCGCCCCGCCCCCCACTCCCCAAGGACGGCGAGAACCGCGCCGCTGTACGCATGAAGACAGGAGGCCCGCTTCGGCTCCACCGGGCCGCCTATGCCGGCCTCGAGAACCCGGAGCCCGTCGCGCGGGAGCCCGTCCGGCTCCGGGTCGAAGCCGCCGGCGCCGGGCTCCGCCCCCTCTCCGACACCGTCCTGCGCGCTCCCTCTTCGGCTCTCGTAGAGCTCCCGTCTTCTCGCCTTGTAGAGGGAGGTGAGGCGGCGGAAGGCCCCTTCCACACCGGTGTCGGCACGAACCCAGGCGCGGAATTGCTCCACCCCTCCCTCTTCCTCCACCGTGCTCACACGAGCCACCGCTGAAGGGCAGGTGAGATAGAAGAGCGTCGGAAACGGGGTGCCGTCCTCCAGGTACGGAGTGGTCTCGACGACCGCGGGGCAGCCGTGCGGACACAACGCCGCGACGGAGGCCAGTCCTCGTGGGGGACGGCCGAGCTGTCGCTCCACCACACGCTCCACCCGTCCACCGGACAGGACGGGAGTTTGAAGCAGGCCGGAGGGTTCCTCGGGCATTCTCACTGTAGTAGGCGGGCGAACTCTACCACCGGGACGAAGGGCCGCATACGGACACGGGGCAACTCGAACGGCGCGTCCGGCTTGGCTTCTTTGCCGGGTTTCGTGGTGACCGCCGCGTGGTAGCCGGCCCTCTCCACCGCTTCGATGACCGTACCGTTGAACGCGCCGGAAGGGTAGCAGAACGCGGTCGGAGCGGTTCCCACCCGGCGAAGGATCTCCTCACACGATTCGTTGAGCTCTTTGTCGAGCCGCTCCACCCCCACTCCGGTGAGATCGGGGTGGGACACGGTGTGGGAGCCTATCGTCATGCCTGCGGCGTCCATCTCCTTGAGCTGCTCCCAGGTCATGTACCCCTCAGTACCCACTTTGCCGGTGATGACGAAGAAGGTGGCGGTAAACCCGTGGCGGCGCAGGATGGGAAAGGCAACCGTGTAGTTGTCGGCGCCGCCGTCATCGAAGGTGAGTATGACCGGCTTCTCCGGCAAGGCCGCCCCCTGCTGTGCGGCCGTCAACTCGGGGAGGCTGATGACCGTATAACCGTTCTCCGCCAAGAAGGCCATCTGCTCCTCGAACTCATGAGTGCGTACGGTGAGGCTGTCGGCGTAAGGACCGGCAGGTGGTGGCTCCTTGTTGACGTAGTGGTACATGAGAATGGGTACCTTCACAGTTGTGGGTACCGCAGGCGACGGAGGCACGGCCAACTCCGCAGAGGCCACGCCGTCGGAGGCCGGGCCGTCGGAGGTCGAGCTGTCGCTGCCGGTCGGCGTGGAGGTGCCTCTCACCGCAAACGGGTCGGCGCCCCTCGATGTCTCACCTGTGTCTGGTCGGCCGGCGGGAGCCTCTCCGGAAGGCGACCCGGACGCCGTGGCGATGACGGCACCATCCGCCGCCGAGGCATCCACACCCGAGGGCAGAGCCACGCCGAGCACAGCCGTAACACCGGCAGCCAGGAGGAAGACCACGAGGGCGAACAACCGGCCCCCCGCCCACACCTGCGGGCGGGCACCGTCCTCCACCCTATTGGAAGACGCCGAAGACCATCTCGACGAAGCGCTCAATTGGCCCTTTCTGCCGCTGGGACTCCTCTTCGCTATACGCGCCCCCGTTCAGCCACGCCGGCTCCTCCTGGTCGTCGCGTCCCGAAGATGGGCCCGACCCCGGAAGCCGTTCATCCGTCCCGCCGGTGATGATGAACAGGTCCTCTCCCGGCCTCGCGTAAACGAACTCCGAGCGGGCGATCACCTCCAGGCTGTCGTCGGAGCCGAGACGCTTCACGTGCTCCTTGTAGCTCTCCAGCTGCTGCTCCATCTCCTCGACGACCTTCGCCTTCTGCTCAGCCCGAGCACTGGCGTGCAGATAGTCGGTGAGAGGCCCGTGGTTCGCGGCTACCGCAACCGCCACCACAAGCATAACAAGTACAGTGGTGATGAGTCGGCGGCGGCGGCGCCGGACGCGGGCCGTGCCGCTGCTTCGAGACGAGCGGCGTGCAGTTGTGGCGGTGTGTCGGCTCATGATCGTGGTGTCGCGGTTCAGCGTAGCGGTGTGGTGGTGTCGCGGCTCATGCCAAGCCCTTCAGGGTGTCTGGACTTATTCGGTCCGCCACCGGATTCCTCCTGCCTTCGAACCTTCCCTCTACGCGCCGACCCGCTCGACCTTGATGAGGTTCGTCGACTCGGGGGTGTTCACCCTGGCCCCGCAGGTGATGACCACCGCGTCGCCCTCGGAGACAAGCCCGGCTTCCCGAGCCGCCTCGACCGCCACGCCTATGGTGCCGTCGGTGTCCTCGGCCTCGCACGTGAGGAGGGGGTGAACGCCAAAAGCAAGGCACAGCTGCCTCTGCACGACCGGGGAGGTGGTGACGGCGGCGATGGGCACGGAGGGGCGGAACCTCGCTACCTGCCGTGCCGTCGCTCCGGTCTGCGTGGGTGTGATGACGGCTGCCGCCGACAGCTCGGCGGCGAGATAGTGCGCCGCCCGGCTGATGGCTTCGGCAACCGTGGGGCCGAGGGGAGACTGACACCACGTATCCACTCCCGCCACGCGCGCCCCGTAACTCTGTGGTGCCAACCCTTTGACTCCCGCCTCCTTGAGTTCAGCCCGCCGCTCCTCCGTAGTGCGCACGATGCGATCCATCGTTTCCACCACCACCACAGGATGATCGCCCACTGCCGTCTCACCCGACAGCATGACGGCGGAGGCTCCCTCATACACGGCGTTCGCTACGTCGGAGGCCTCGGCTCGGGTGGGCGTGACCGCCCGCGTCATCGACTCGAGCATCTGCGTGGCAATGATGACCTCTTTGCCGGCGTCGATGCACTTCTGGACGATGGCCTTCTGATGGAGGGGCACGCTCTCGGGAGACATCTCCACCCCCAAGTCTCCCCTCGCCACCATGATGGCGTCGGCTTCCTCTATGATCGAATCGATGGCAAGAATGGCTTCCCGCTTCTCGATCTTGGCCACAACCCGCGCCTGCGAGCCGAGCCGCTTGAGGTGGTGTCGCAGAAGACGGATGTCCGCGGCGGCCCGCACAAACGAAAGGGCCACGAAATCGACCTCTTGCCCCGCGCCGAGCGCCAAGTCGGCCAGGTCCTTGTCGGTGAGTGAGGGCACCTCGAGTAACGTGTCAGGAAAGTTGACCCCCTTGCGGTCGCTCACCGGGCCGCCCTGCTCCACCTCCGCCACCACCTCCTCGCCTCGGGAACCCTCCACCCGCAGCCGGATGGCCCCGTCGTCAATGAAGATGCGATCGCCTTCGGATACCTGCGCGGCGAGATCTACCAGAGACACGGGGAGACGCTTGGCCGTGCCGGAGCGACCGTCGTCGGCATAGAGCAAGACCCTTTCGCCGTCGGCAAGGACGGCACTGTGACCCTCTACCTCACCCAACCGTACCTTGGGGCCTTGGAGGTCCTGCATGATGGCGAGCGGCGCACCCTCCTCGGCGGCCGCCCGCCTGAAGGCCTCCATATGGGCCACCAATTCCTCGTGGGTGCCGTGGCTGGAGTTGAGGCGGACAACATCGGCGCCCGACGCGACAAGCTCGGCGGCCACCGCGGGGTCGGCGGTGGCCGGTCCTGCCGTCACGACTATCTTCGTGCTGCGCCAACGCATGTATCCCTCCGTCTCTCGAGTGAGCCCCGAGGGCCGGACCGAGCCGGCGCCCTCACGGCAAGTCTACCAACATGCGCCGTGGGCCGGTCCACACGAGATCGCGCGAGCGGCAAATGATTTCTTGGACGAGTGTGCTCGCGGCGAGTCACAAGAACCACGCAGCCGCGTTATTCGCCCCACGACGGAGGGCGCGCGGGTGGCCGCCCCACGTGAACGCGGGGGGCCGCCTTCCGGCGGCCCCCCGCACAAACTTCGACTCACCACCTCCCCGCCCATCAGCCGGAGAAGCGCCCTGCCGGGATACGCTAGTCGCCCAGGTTGGTGAAGGCGGCCATGCCCGGGTAGTACGCCTGGGCGCCGAGCTCGTCGTTGATGCGCAGGAGCTGGTTGTACTTGGCCAAGCGCTCGCTGCGGGACGGGGCACCCGTCTTCAACTGGCCGGCGTTCACGGCCACTGCCAGATCGGCGATGCTGGAATCTTCCGTCTCGCCGGAGCGGTGGCTGATCACCGTGGTGTAGCCGTGCCGGTGGGCCAGTGCGATGGTGTCGAGCGTCTCGGAGAGGGTGCCGATCTGGTTCACCTTGATGAGGATGCTGTTGGCCACGGCGCGCTCTATGCCTTTGGCCAATAGGTCCTGATTGGTGACGAACACGTCGTCACCCACGATCTGAATGCGGTCGCCCAGTTCCTTGGTGATGAGAGCCCAACCCTCCCAGTCCTCTTCCGCCATGCCGTCTTCGATGCTGATGATCGGGTACTTGTCGACGAGATCCACATAGAAGGCCACCATCTCCTCGGCCGTGAGGGAGCGGTCTTCGCTCGCCAGTACGTAGAGTTGCTTCTCAGTGTCGTAGAAGCTGCTGGCTGCGGCATCCGTGGCGAGCCGGATGTCTTTGCCCGCTTCGTATCCCGCCTTCTCGATGGCTTCCATGATGGCCTGGAAGGCTTCTTCGTTGCTCTTCAAGTCGGGTGCGAAACCACCCTCATCGCCCACTCCAGTCGCCAACCCGCGGCCGCTCAATACCTTCTTGAGGGTGTGGAACACCTCCGCGCCCATGCGCAGCGCCTCGGGGAAGCTGTCGGCGCCGACGGGCATGATCATGAATTCCTGCAAGTCGACGTTGTTGCTGGCGTGCTGCCCGCCGTTCAGGATGTTGAGCTGGGGGATGGGAAGGTGGTAGGCGTTCACTCCGCCGATGTACTGATAGAGAGGGAGATCAACGGCATCCGCAGCTGCCCGGGCCACGGCCAACGATACCGCCGTTGTCGCATTGGCACCGAGTTTCGCCTTGTTCGGCGTACCGTCGAGTGCAATCAAAGCGTCGTCTATTTCCCGCTGGCAGGTGGCATCCATGCCCACGAGTTCGTCGGCGATGGCCTCGTTAACGTTGGCGACGGCGGTGAGCACACCCTTGCCGCCGAAAGGACCTTCACCGTCACGAAGCTCGACCGCCTCGTGGATGCCGGTTGAGGCCCCGGAAGGAGCCATGGCACGCGCTCGTGCCCCCGAGGCCAGTTCGACCTCGCACTCGATAGTAGGATTGCCGCGCGAATCGAGGATTTGCCGTGCGTAGATGTCGACGATGAGTGTCATTGCCGCCTCTTTCCTCCTGTTGGCTCGCCCCTCCCGAGAAGGTTCCCCCGTACGCCGCCATCATATCGCCGGAGAGCAACGGAAGGCAACGGACGGTTGCCGGCAACGGAGTACAGTCGGCACCAGAGTGCTGCCGACATCGACTGATGCTCGGACCGCCGCCCGCCAAGCCGGCGAGTGAGAGCGGAAGAAGCACCGGGCACCCGGTGCAGGGCCCGGCACAGAGCGGGAGGTTCACCTCTCCGGGCGGTCGGATTCCACCGACAGCTGCGCCTTCGCCTTCTGGTAGTAGCTCTCTTGAGCCTCGAGGTCGAGCCGGGCGAAGTCTATCCCCTCCCCCGCCGCGAGGGCGGCTGCTCCTTCAACACGGCCCCGGAAGCGTCGCGAGGCCTCGCGCAGAGCAAGTTCGGGATCCACCCTGAGCCTCCGGGCCAGGTTGATGATCGCAAACAGCACATCGCCCATCTCCGCGACCAGCCGGCCGTCCGCACTCAGCCGGGAATCCGCACTCTCCTCAGCGCCCTCCTCGGCGCCCATCCCGGCTCCGTCTGCCAGCAGACCGGCACACTCGAGCACCTCCACGAGTTCGGCCAGCTCCTCGCGCACCTTCTCCAAGGGGCCGACGATGTCGTCCCAGTCGAAGCCCACCCCGGCCGCCCGCTGCTGGAGCTTCTGGGCGAACAGGGTGGATGGCAGCGAATCAGGCACTTCGTGGAAGATCCCCACCCGTCCCTCGGTGGTGCGCTTGATCTCATCCCAGTTCTTCTTGACGTCGTCGGCCGTGGGCGCTTCGACCTCGCCGAAGATGTGGGGGTGGCGGCGCACCAACTTGTCGTGTATCCCCCGGGCGACCGAACCCAGATCGTACGCCCCCTCCTGCTCCGCCACCTTGGCGAGGAAGTAGACCTGGAAGAGGAGATCGCCGAGCTCACCCCGTACAGCGGAGTCAATCACAGGCTCGGCCCGAATGGTGTCGACGAGCTCGTAGGCCTCTTCGAGCGTGTAGGAGACGATGTCACGCTGGGTCTGCCGCCTGTCCCACGGACACTCCGCCCGTAAGATGCCCGTGAGATCATGGAGGACTAGGAGCGCGAAGGCCACGGCCTCCCGCCGAAGATCGACATCGCCCGGGAACAAGGTCACACGCACCGCGGTGCCGCCGGGACCTCCAGCACTGGCGGGTTCACTTCTCTCCATGAGGGCTAGCACCTCATGTGCCGCAGCCGCCCCGAACACCACGGCCGGCGCGGGCGCCGAGAGCGAGGTGTCAAGGAGGCCGGCGAGGGCACCGAAGAGGTCGCCGTCAGACCCTGCGGGCGCACACAAGACTCCAGGTGGCAGGTGACCGGCGAGCTCGGCGACCGCCTCGGGGGCAAGCCCCCACCACAGCACCCGGCCGGGCCGGACACGGGCCAGGAAGCGGACGCAGGCCGAGGTGATCTCGGGCCGGGAGACGCCTCCCGCGTACACGAAGACCACCTCGTGCTCACACAGCTCGGTATTCACGCGCTGAACTCCCGGGAAAGTGTGAGGTGGGGGCAGGCCCGCAGGCGGGCCTGCCCCCACCTCCTCATTCTTCCTCTACTGCTCGTCTTCGGTGGACGGTGCGGACTCGCCGGCAGTGGTGGTCGTCGCTCCAACCGTGGTGGTGGTGGGAGCGAAACCGGCCCTATACTCGACCCCGAGCTCTTCCTTGGCCGCCGCCAACCACGCCTCCCACACCTCCTGCTTCTTCGTGCCGATGAGCCGAGCCTTGATCTCCTCGCTCGTCTCCTCGAGCGTCATGGTCTTGGCCTCGTCTATCTCGAGCACTTGGATGATGTGGTAGCCGAACTGCGTCTTCACCGGGTCGCTCACACCACGGGCATCGAGTGTCCAGACGGCGTTCTCGAACTCCGGCACCATCATGCCCTTGGAGATGAAACCGAGGTCGCCCCCGAGTTCCTTGGTGCCGGGGTCATCGGAGTACTCCTTGGCGAGTTCGCCGAAATCATCGCCATTGCGGATGAGCTGCCGCACCTTCTCGGCCTCGGCCTTGGCGGCCTGCCAGTCGGCGTCGGTGGCACCCGAGGTGTTCTGTGGGTCGGACCGGGGCGAGAAGAGGATATGCCGGACCTTCCTCATCTCCTCCACCTTGAAGTCGTCCACGTGGGTGTCGTAGTAGGCCTGGATGTCTTCCTGCGCCACCGAGACATCAGTGGTGACCGCTTCATTCATCTTCTGCACGAGAAGCTGCTCCGCGATCTGGCTGCGTAGAACCTCCTCCGTGAGCCGCTCGGCCTCGAGCGCCTCCGCGAAAGCCGCCTCATCGCCACCGAACATGGCCTTGATCTTGTCGATCTCTCCGTCGATGTCCTCGGCGGTGACGGCGACCTCAAATTCACCCTGCTTCTGCCGCAGCACCTCGAGACTCACCACGTAGTCGAGCACGCCCGCCTGGAACTCCTTGTACGGCTCCGCGTCGTCCTTGGTGGGCACCTGGCCTTCATACTGGGTCTCTATCTGGGCGATACGCTCATCGAAGTCGGCCTGGGTGATCTGCACCTCGCCCACCTGGGCCAAGACATCTTTGGGCAGAGCCGAGTTGTCACCGCCGCAACCCGCAACCAGAAGGGATACGAAAAGAGCAGCCGCCACGGCGGCGATGAGGCACAACGTCTTGAAGGGCCCGCGGGCCGAGAACAGCCTACTCACCATAACCTCACAAACCATTGATCGTGGGCAACACAAATGGAATCGCGCTACGCCCCGCGTCCGCCATCGGGCGCCCCCTGAGCCGCGAGCCGAAGGTTGAGTATATCATCGAGCACTCGGGCCACCAGCGTGCGGACATCGCGCCCCTCCCCACGATACGAGTAGGTGAGCCGGCCCGACGCGGCCAGGTAGTCATACAGACGGTCCTGTACCCGCAGCAGTTCCCGCGAGCCCTTGAGCAGGGACAGCCCCTCCACAGTCACGGTCCGCGGGCCGGCATGCAGGCTGGCGGCCGAGAGCTGTTGCAGCTTCATGCGTACCTCGCTCAGGAACATGAGGTTCTCCACGGCTTCCGGCACCGGGCCGAATCGATCGCGAAGCTCCTCTCGGAGCCCGGCCAACTCCGCGACTGCCTTGGCGCCGGCGATGCGGCGGTGGATATCGACCTTGGCCGCTTCGTAGGGCACGTAGTCGGAGGGGACGTAGGCCGAGATACCCACCTCCACCCGCGGTACGGTCTCGATCCTCGCCTCCTGGTCCTGCATGGCGTCCACCGCCTCCTGCAGGACGGACAGGTACATCTCGAAACCCAGCGCGGCGATGTGGCCCGACTGCTCGTCGCCCAGCAGATTTCCGGCTCCGCGGATCTCAAGGTCGCGCATCGCAATCTTGAAGCCGGAGCCGAGCTCGGTGTAGTCGGAGAGGGTGGCGAGCCGGGCGCGGGCCTCTTCGGTGAGACCCTCCTCGTCGGGGTGGAAGAGAAAGGCGTGCGCCACCCGGGAAGACCGCCCGATACGGCCACGAATCTGGTAGAGCTGGGAGAGACCGAGCAGGTCGGCCCGCTCCACGATGAGCGTGTTGGCATTGGGGATATCCAAGCCGCTCTCGATGATGGTGGTGGTCACGAGCACGTCGTAGTCACCCCGCAAGAAGGCGAGCATGACATCCTCGAGCTCGCGTTCACTCATCTGCCCGTGGGCGATCCCGATGCGTACCCGGGGTACGATGCCGGCCAGACGCACCGCCGCCTTGGCGATGGTGTCGACCCTGTTGTGCAGGTAGAACACCTGGCCACCCCGGTCTACCTCCCGCTCGATTGCCCGCTTCACCATCCCCTCTTCGTAGTAGCCCACGTAGGTCTGCACCGGATGGCGGTCGCGGGGAGGGGTTTCGATGACCGAGATGTCCCGCACCCCGGAGAGCGACATCTGCAGCGTGCGCGGGATGGGCGTGGCGGTGAGCGTGAGCACGTCGGACTTCAACTTCAGCCGGCGCAGAGCCTCCTTCTGGGCCACACCGAACCTCTGCTCCTCATCAATCACCACAAGGCCCAGGCTCTTGGGCATGATGTCGCGAGAGAGCAGACGGTGGGTGCCAATCAGGACATCCACCCTGCCCCCTTTGAAGTCTTTCACGATGGCCCGCTGCTCCCCCGGAGTACGAAACCGGGACAGCATCTCCACCTTCACCGGGAACTCTGCGAACCGTTCCCGGAAGGTGCCGTAGTGCTGTTGGGCGAGAATGGTGGTGGGAACGAGCACCATGACCTGGCGGGAGTCCATCACCGCCTTGAACACCGCCCTCAGAGCCACTTCTGTCTTGCCGTACCCCACGTCGCCGCAGATGAGCCGGTCCATGGGCTGGGTGGACTCCATGTCGTCCTTCACCGCATCGACCGCCCGTAGTTGGTCGTCGGTTTCCTGATAAGGGAAGGCCCGTTCGAACCGTCGCTGCCACTCTCCGTCTTCGGAGAACACGTGCCCTTTCGCCGTCTTGCGTAGCGCGTAGAGCTGGAGCAACTCACCGGCCAGCTCACGCACGGCCTTGCGGACCCTCGACTTGATCTGGCCCCAAGCCTTGCCCCCCAACTTGGACAGCGCGGGAGCTGCGCCTCCCGCCCCCACGTACCTACCCACCTTCTGGATCTGGTCGTGCGGGATGTACAGCATGTCACCGTCGCGGAAGCCGATGTCGAGATAATCGCGCGTGATGCCCGCCACCGTTCTGGTGCTCATGCCTTCGAAGCAGCCGATGCCGTGGTCCTCGTGCACCACGTAGTCACCCTTGCGCAGATCCCGGAAAGAGGAGAGCTCGGCGCCCACCACGAGGCGCCGTTCATGGGGAGCCCGGCGGCGTTTGGGGAAGATCTGCATCTCTGTGAGCAGCGCCAGGCTGATGTCCGGCAACAGGAAGTGGCGGCGGTGGCTGCGGGCGAGGTAGGAGACGCCGGGTTCCCGCGGTATCTCGACGCCGGCCGCCGGGCTCCCCCCCACGCGCGTGAGTACATACTCGGCCCGGTCGGCGTCACCCTTGTGCTCGAAGGCCACCGCTACCCGGTAGCCGCGCGATACCAGACCCTTGAGGGCTGTCTCGGCCTCGGGCAGGCTGGTTACCGGCAGTTCACCGCTGGTCGCATGGACGTCGAAGTCGCCTTCGCCCCCACCCTGCAGGGAGAAGGAGGGAAATGAGGAGAGCCTCCCCTCGATAGTCGCCCAGGGTGCATAGAAACGGCGGCCGGCAGCCCCTTGGATCATCTCGGGCTCCTCCTCGCCTTCGTCGGCGAAGACGTCGCGCAAGTCGCCCTGGAAGGCTTCGACCGCGCCAATGGCCGCAAGGGGATCGACGTGGAGTACCCGGGTCTCCGGCGGCAGCAGATCGGGGAGGAAGACGGGAACCGCCGGCTCCACTCCCTCCGCACCATCCGTCGAGTCGAGCAGTTCAGCGGGAAGCCGCTCAGCCGCAGCGACTATCTCAAGCTCCTCGAGCGTCTCCACCGAACGCTGGGAGAAGGGCGAGAAGGTTCTCAAGCTCTCCACCTCGTCGCCCCAGAACTCCACCCGGGCGGGGTAGCGACCGCCGGCACTGTACACATCGATGAGCCCCCCACGCACGGAGAACTGTCCTGGGTCTTCCACCTGATCGACACGCTCATATCCCAGTTCCGCCAGGTCGCGCTGCAGCAGCTCGAAGTCGCTTCGCCCACCCCGGACCAGGCGGACCGGTTCGCGCGGCGGAGGCAGCAGCGCCTCCATGAGAGTCGCCACCTCCACCACGACGGCGGCGCCGCGGTGGAGGCCGGCCACGGCCTCCACCCGGCGCCCCGCTACCCGGGGGGCGACCGGAGCCTGCGAGCCGTACCACACGCCTCGCGCCGGCAGGTGGTGGACCTCCCGGCCGGGCAGGAAGGCCCGCAGTTCCCGGGCCAACTCCTCGGCCGCCCGCAGGCTGGGGGCAACGATGAGGCACGGGTGTCCGGCCCAATGATCCGAGTCGGCCAAGGCCGCGGCCAGATAGGGATGCACGAAGGTGGGAGCCCGCAGCCTTCCCCCTTGCGGAGGGGAGGCCACGGCGTCGGCGACAGCCGGGTGCTCCAGCGCGAAAGAGGTCAGTCGGGGCACGTGATCTCCGCCTCTTTGGCGAGCCACTCCTCAACCAAATCGGCGGCCTTCGACACCATCCGCTGTACTTCGTCTGTGGGCTCAGAGAAGCGGGAGAGTACGTAGTCGGCCAGGTCGATGCGGGGGTCGTCCGGCCGCCCCACACCCACTCTCACGCGGAAGAACTCGCGGCTGTGGAGGGATTGCTCCAGACTGCGGAGGCCGTTGTGGCCCCCAAGGCCGCCACCCTCCTTGAGCCTCACCTCTCCGAAAGAGAGCTCGACGTCATCGTGAACGACCACAATGTGCTTCACGGGAATATGGTGGCGCCCCACAGCATCGATGACAGAGCGGCCGGAGCGATTCATGTAGGTCTGCGGCAGGAGTATGAGTACCTCCCTGCCGTCCACGTAGCAGGTCCACACCAAGCCTTGGAACCTCGAACGAGGCTTGTCCAAGCCGAAGCGGCGAACGAGCTCCTCGCCCACCATGAAGCCCACGCTGTGCCTGTGGCCCTGATAGCCCTTGCCCGGGTTACCCAAGCACGCGACGAGCCACGCGTCCCGGCGCTGTGACCGTTTGAAGATCAGAACAGCTGATTCTCCCCGTGGAACAGTTCCGACACCGACTCCTGGTTGAACACATTGTGGATGGTGTCGGCAAGGATACTCGCGATGGAGAGCACCGTTATCTTCGAGGTGTCGTCCGTGGAAACCAAGGGAACCGTGTCGGTGACTACAACCTCCTCGAGCACCGACTGGGCGATCCGCTCGTAGGCGTTGTCGGACAGGACGGCGTGGGTGGCCGCAGCGTACACCGCCACTGCACCCTGATCGATCAAGGCTTGGGCCCCATTGCAGAGTGTGCCGGCGGTGTCGATGAGGTCATCGACTATGACGGCCGTCTTCCCGGTCACATTGCCGATGACGTAGAGAACCTTCGACTGGTTGTGTGTGGGACGCACCTTGCTCAAGATGGCGAGTTCAGCATCGAGGCGTTCGGCGCAGCGCTTGGCCGTCTTCACTCCACCCGCATCGGGTGACACCACGACGATGTCACCGAGGTTCTTGAACTTGAAGTAGTCGGCCAACATGGGAAGCGCCGTCATGTGGTCGACAGGGATATCGAAGAACCCCTGCAACTGCCCGGCATGAAGGTCCATGGTGAGTGCACGGTCGGCCCCCGCCGCCTGCAGCAGATCGGCCACCAATTTGGCCGTGATGGGCTCCCGCGGCTGGCTCTTCTTGTCCTGCCGGCAGTAGCCGTAGTAGGGGATCACGGCGGTGATGCGCTTGGCCGAGGCCAAGCGGGCCGCCTGGATCATGATGAGAAGCTCCATGAGGTTCTCGTTCACCGGACGGCCGGTGGACTGCACCAAGAACACGTCCGCCCCGCGTACGCTGTCCTCGTACTTGCAGTAGATCTCGCCGTCGGCGAACGTCGTGAGCTGCACCCGGCCAAGCTCCCCCCCAAGCTTGGCTGCGATCTTCGCACCCAGCTCGGGATTGCCCCGGCCGGAGAAGACCAGCAGCCGATTCCCTTCCCCATGGAATGCGTGGTGACCCACGCTCTGGGTGAGAAGCCTGCCTCCCTCGTCGATCATGCGTCCTCTCTCCTCGATACCCGGCACACCGTGAGACATTCACATTACATCACCGCACCCGCCGCGCGCCACCGGCGGGCCGCCTGGGGCCCAACGTGCGCGCCGGCCGCGGGCCACCGGCGGGCCGCCTGGGGCCGCACGGCGGTTGTAGGAACATCGGTGCCGTATTCCCGTCGGCATTGCGGGCTGCCGCTACGGCTACTCCCCGGCCCGTACGCAGGCGAAGGGGCCCAGATCGGTACCCGGTGCCAGCCTCATTCCTTCCACAAATGAATTGTATACGTGGGAGCCGGCGCCGACAAACCCGTCGCGCACCGTAACGAAGGGCCCGAGCACACAATCCCGCTCGACCACCGTATTCCCCTCCAGCACCGTGAAGGGGCGTAGACGCACGTCGGCTTCCAGGGTGACACCGGCCTCGACGTACGTGGAGCCGGGATCATCGATGGTGACCCCGGCCAGCATCCAGTGCCGGCATATCTCGGCCCGCATGATGGAGGACGCCTCGGCCAGCTCCACCCGGGTGTTCACGCCCAACAGGCGGCGCGCGTCGGGGGCCCGCACGGCGCCCACGCGCGCCCCCTCGCTGCGAAGCGACCCGAGCACATCAGTGAGATACAACTCGCCTTGCGCGTTGTCGGTGCCGAGCCCGGCCAGTATCTCGACGGTGCGTCGCACGGGCAACACATACATGCCACTGTTGACCTCACGCACCACCCGCTCTTCCGGAGCGGCGTCACGGTGCTCCACTATGCGCTCCACCAAGCCGTCCTCACTCCTGATCACCCGGCCGTAGCCCGTGGGATCATCGAGCTCCATGGTGAGGACGGTGGCCTCGACACCCGTGGCGAAGTGGCCTTCCACCAGCGACATCAGTACCTCGCCCGTCACCAGGGGAGTGTCGCCGGGGAGCACCAGCATCACCTGGCTCTCTGCGGGCAGCGCACATTTGCCGCGGTCATATGCCCCGGTGCCCTCGTTGCGCGGGCCGGTGCCCTCGTCACGCGGGCCGCCCGTTACCTCCGCTTTCCCCGACACCTTCTCCCCCGCGCCCAGCAACTGCTCGGCTGCCGCCAGCACGGCGTGGCCGGTGCCCTTCTGCTCCCTCTGCAGTGCCACTCTGGCCTCCGGAGGCAAGAGTGGCCGCACCTGCTCGTGGCCGTGACCCAGCACCACCACAGTCTTGGCGCCGGATACCGCCGCCGCCGCCCGCAGCACGTGTTCAATCAAGCTGAGACCACAGACGGGGTGAAGCACTTTGGGAGTGCGCGACTTCATGCGCGTGCCCAGTCCCGCGGCCAGTACCACGGTGCAGGCCAGGGGAGGGGTCACCGCGCCTTCCGAGCGGAATAGACGTTGGGTCTTGGATCGGGCAAACGGAACTCTTTTCGACAGTCTGGAGGCAACGCCGTCGCACCACACGACGGCCGGGTGGGCACACGAGGCTCACACCGGCACACGAAGAACTGGGGCGGGAGGATTCGAACCTCCGAAATCACGGGACCAAAACCCGTTGCCTTACCACTTGGCTACGCCCCAACGGACCCATGAGCCCAGGGAGTATAGGTCAGGTCATTCTCAGGTGTCAACTTCACAAACGGCCGGCGATACCTGCACGTGGGCGGGCGCAAACGGCCAGAACAGCCACCGACTCAGGCGTGACGCAGACGGGAACAGACCGCAGTCGCCACCGGGAACGGTGCGCTCGCGCGATGGGCTCAGGCCGCAGCGAACGACCCCGCCATCGTGGCCGCCCGGTACGCTTCGTAACCCAGGGCACGCAACGTCGCGCCGGCTTCGTCGGCGTCCTCCGGGGAGGCGAACACACCGAATACGGTGGGGCCGGAACCACTGATGATCGCTCCCAACGCGCCCTCCCGCGCGAGAGCGTCCCGCCGGGCCTTAAGCGACGGGAGGAGGTGCAGGCAGGCCGCTTCCAGGTCGTTCATGAGCAGGCCCGCAGACTGCGTGATGGCCGCCCCCACGCTCAGATCCGCTGAGACCCAGGCATCGGAGAGAGCCCGCCACGACAGCTCACCCACCCGGTACCGCGCTCGGAACGAAGACGAGCTCTCGGCTGATGCAACCCCGTCGTAGGTCTGGTACACCTCGCCGGCCGACAGCTCCTCCTGCGGAAGCAGGAGCACCAAGGGAATCTCGGGGAGGGGCAGAGGCTCCAACAGCTCTCCCACGCCACGGCCCACGGAGGGACGGGCATCGAGGAAGAAGGACACGTCGGCCCCCAACCCGCAGGCCAGCTTCCGCAGCACGTGGTCCGAGGTGGAGGGGCCGCCTGCCGCCTCGATAGCCTCCGCTCCCGCGCGGAGCGCAGCCGCCGCATCAGAACTGCCGCCCCCAAGGCCCGAAGCGGTGGGGATGACCTTCTGAATGTTGACGAAACCGCCCAGACACCAACCTGTCTCTGCCTCCAGGCTCCGCAAAGCCTTCGTGACCAGGTTGTCGGCCTGAGGTACTCCCGGGCACTGCACGAGAAGCGAAGGGCGCACGCCGCCGGGAGCGCAGGCCGAGATGGCGAACTCGATCTCATCGCATATCGTGACCGGCGCGAACACGGTCCATATGTCGTGATAGCCGTCGTCGCGCAGCGGCCCGACCAACAGCGAGAGATTCACTTTGGCGCACGCCGAACGGCAGTCCACGGTTGCCCGTGTAGAAGACATGGCACCCCTTCTCGATGGCGCCCCCGCAAGGACGCCGCCCTAGAGCAGCGCCATTCTAAACAGTTGGTGGCAGTAACACAAAGGGCGAGAGGCCCGGTGGTATCGGGTAATGGGGGCATCTTGAGGAGCAGGCGGCATGCTGGAATGGAGCCGGACTGGTGTCCGAAAGCCTGGAGGATAAGTGATTGTGGCCGCAACCGCTCTCGAGCACTCCGCCTGACGAATGGGGCGAGTCATCTCGCCCATGAAGATGAGAGGCGCTCGAAATGAGACGCTCCACCTCAGCAGGTCTCGCTTGTGCGATGGCGACCGCCCGGCCATCGGCTATAGCCTGCTCTACCTCGTCTACGGGGGTGGGAAGAGGTCCCTCCCCGAGCATGGCCAGATCCGCGTCGGAGCCCCGACCTATCCAGATACCTTCGATGGCACAGCCTCGCGTGAAGGGGTCTGTGCCGGAGGAGGTGTCGCTCGTGCAGCCTGCCGCCCCCAGCGCAGCGCCGACACAAGTTCCCCGTTGTAGCTCACTGCGCACTCTCCTCTCCGGTCCTCGGCTCCGCCAGAATCAGCCGCACCGGCCCGTTCTGTACCTGCCGGTCCGGGAACAGAATCGATTCTCCGTCGGTCGTGTACCACTGTTCATAGTCATAGAGGGATCCGAGATCGGTGGTCTTACCACGGGCGATGTCGTACACGAAGAGATGGGTGGGGTCGTCGGTGGGCTGCGGCGGACCCGGGACGCGTTTCCAGAGGAGAAGGTTGCCTCGAAGGACAAGATGGCCGACCATTCCCTGCGGGGAGGGGATGTGGACCTCGTCGCCCGTCGCTCTATCTATGCACACGATGGCGGCGTGTCCATCCTCCCAGGTTGCCCAGGCCAGGTGGTCTTTGTCCACCCGCACGCTCTGATACTCGCCTCCGGAGCGGACAAGCTCATCCTCTCCGGTGCGAAGGTCCAGATGGCGAAGCTCCTCTTCGCCTGTCCGGGTTCTCGTAACGTAGTAGAGGTGATCGCCCTCGAGGTCCTGCGGGGTGATGTCGGACGGAAGCTCCGTGAGGCCACCTTCGCCTCCCAGGCGTGCGGCCCGCAAGACCGGGTCCGGGCCCGACCCCCAAGCCTCAAACACGACCCAACTCTCGCCCACCCACACATCACCCAGGCCGGTGAGATCGTGGGAGAGGTCGGCTATCACCCGTGTCTTGCCGGAGGCGAGCTCGAACGACATGAGGGCAGAAATCCTCTGGTGGGACTGCGAGGCCCGCTGGGTCCATACCACGAAGCCGTCCGCGAACTGCGAGTCGCGCAGAGCCCAGCGGCTCGAGCCGATGATGCGTTCCTCCTTCTTGCCAAGATCGAAAAGAAGGACGTCCCACCGATCATCTCTCGGGACAGAACACACCAGAAGGTCACCCACGAGATCGACGTCAAAGGCGTCCAGCCCTTCCGAGATGGTGGCCAGAGTCCGCCCTTGAGCGTCATAGAGAAAGACAGCGGCGGTGTGGCCCGAGTAGCCCGAGTAGCTCTGCCGGCCCCAGACCGCGCGGCCCGCATCCAGGGCCGGGTCGTTCACGGGTTCATTCTCCGCCAAGACGCTGAGCGCCCACCCGTCCACCGTGAACGTATCGAGATCCGGGACCACTGTGGTCGAGGTGATCGGCTGGGTGGATGAGCCACACCCGCACGCGAGCAGGCACATGCCCAGAAGGCAGGCCAAGACCACTATTCCGCTCGTCTTCTTCATGAGCCCACCTCCGCTCCTCGTGAACCGCTCGCTTCGGAGGGATCACCAACCCACGAGTCCCCCAAAAGCCCGTCCGGACCATAACCGCCAAAGAGGATGAGGCTGCCGGTAGCGGGGTCTCGACCAAGAGCCGCATAGGCGCGGGCCGGGGGAGCCGGCACGAGGCTGAGCTCGGTCCAGGTGTTGGCGGCCATGTCGTAGATCCAGGTGTCGCCCATCACTGTCGAGGGTGTTTCTTGCCTGGCCCCCCCAGAACCAATCGTGATTGGGGACGGGCTGTCGCTGCCCCCCACGAGAATCACCCTCCGCGCGGCCGGGTCGAAGGCGAGAGCAGCTCCCACACGGGGCGCAGGCCGGCATCCAGGGGGGGAGAGCTCGAGCCAGGTGTTCTGCTGAGGATCGTAGGACCAGATGTCGTTAAGGAGCCCCGTCTCACCCATGCCGCCAAAGAGGATGAGGCGATCAACAGTGGAATCGTACACCAGGGAGGCGTTTGTGCGCGCCGGGGGCCGGGGGCCCTCTGGGTCGAGGTCGGTCCAGGCGCCTGTCGCGCCGTCGTAGGCCCAGGTGTCGTTCAGGAATACATCCCCGTAGCCGCCGAAGAGCACGGTGGTGGCTGTGCGTGACACGTAGGCCATACAGGCACCGAAGCGGTAGGAAGGGAGACCGGAGGTTGAGATGGTCTCCCACCGGCCTTCGTTCGGATCGAGCTCGAGAGTGGTCAGCTCCGGGGTGGTCGGGGCCCCTTGTCCCTGGGGACCGCCGGGTGCCACGAGAACGAGCACGCCCCTCCCCTCGTCGAGGGCCATAGCCGAGGTGCCGGCATCGACCAAGGGAGCGTCGATGACCGTTCGTGGTCTCCAGGTGTGGGTCTCAGGCTCCCACTCCCACAAGTCGCCGTATCTGCCCCAGGCTTCCCCGTGCCGGACGAAGCCGCCGTAGAGGAGCACCCTGCCTCGGGTGGAGTCGGCAAGGAACCAGGCGGAGAAGCGAGGGGCGGGAGAGGAGTCGGGAGCGGAGGGGGTGACGTCGGTCCAGACGTACTCGGATGCCGGCTTCTCCAGCGCGTCCGTGGTGGTGGCGGTGGAGTCCGTCGGAGCCGCGGAACAGCCGTTAAGTACCGCATACAGAAGGGTGACCACCACTGCCACGAGGATGATCTGCGAGGGCGGCCGACTCCGCCCGCTCATCGACCCTCCTCCAGCAGGTTCACAAGCTCCTCGACACTCACCGCCTGAGTGTCGGCCGGTCGCCACACGCCCCGGCTCCAAAGGAATCGATACTCCTGGGTCTGATCGCCGAAGTGAGTCACCACCGTCTCCAAGGGCCGACCGTTCTCGTCGACGCGGAGGGTCACGGGGAAGGAGATCGACGGAAAGACCTCAAGCTCCTCGCCCCAGGAGACGGCCTGAGAGCCGATGAAGAGGGCAAGGATGTCGTTGATGTCCGCCACGCCTTCAACCGTGAAGGTGGGTGGGTCCTCCGCTCGCTCCACGGTCTCCTCGACTTTCATGACTCTCATGGCAAGCAACGAGTCAAGGAAGAGACGATCGTAGAACAGCAGCCCGAGTTCCCGCCCGGCCCGCTCGACGCTCGCCTTGTCCGGGAAGTCGGCGGTGGACACCCTCAGGTATCGGGGTGGCGAGGGCGGAGCCCCGTCGGCCGGCTCCGCCAGGCCCCACCTCCCGATCTCCAGGAAGGCTTCCCTTCCGGAGATGATGGCGCTGCCGTTGACAAAGACAGCCGTCTCCCCACCCTTCTCATAGAAGCATGAGAAGGGGCCTCCGAGTGCCGTGGAGTCATCTTGCTCGATCCAGGTGAGGGCGGCGGCTACCACCTGGGCCGCCGTGGGTTCGACCGGCAGTCCGGGACCGGCATCATCTGATGCTTCAGAACCGCAGCCGGCCAGGCACAGCATGAACACGGCCACTACGATCAGACATGCAACAGTCGGCAGTCGCTCAACGGTTGATCGTCGCTCAACCTTCAGCATATATCCATCCCCCCACGACACCCCATTGACTCCACATTGCCGCACGACACCTGTGTGACCTCACAGGACTCCGCCCTTGCGCCATCTCCCCCTTCCCCTATCTCACCTTCCGTAGAGCAGGTACTCTCTGGATAGCATCCCGCCGAAATCCGCTCCGCTGGGGAGTGGCATGCGCCCCTCGAACACCAGATGAGGAGGCCTGATGTCGCCCAGCCTCTCCGGCAGTTCCAACGGACGGAGCGCCTTCTCGACATCGCTCAGGGTCACGCCGAGTTCCTCCAGAGCCCAGTCGTAGACCGTCAACTCGACCGTGCGGGTGTGAGCCTCGCCCGTGCGCGGAGAGACGGCCGTTCGGAAGAACTGATGCCGCCACCCCGGGGTCTGCCCCTCCTCCCCCAGGCAGGGCTGCCAGTCTCCTTCGAGATCCGCTCGTTCCTGCTCGGAGAGCGGCTCTTCGGTGCTCGACTGCCCCTCATACATCTCGGCCGCGATCCTGCCCGGCTGCGCGGCGGACGAGTACCGAACCCAAGCCTGGCCTTCGTAGAGTTGGAGTGTGTGAAGGACGAGTCCTTCCAGATCCAGACCGAAGACCGGATATGCCCCGTCGTTCGCCTCTTCAAGAAGCCCCATCCACTCCTCCTGCGCACGCGCGAGCACCTCATCGACTCTGGGTATCTCCACCTCGTCCAGCGGCACGAAACGGCGCGTGATCTCCATCCCCATCCAGGGATAGGGAGTCCAGCTCTGCCGCTCCCAGATGACGATGTTGGTCTCGGGATCGACCTCGGCCTCGTAGGTGCCCCTATCGGTGGAAGACGAGCCGGCCGAACCCACGATTCTGAGGATGCCCTCGCAGCGATTGCCCTCCCAGCGAAGCTCCTCGAAGACTATGGCGGGAGTCGGATAGACGAGAGGCGAGCACAGGAAGGCCATGGACAAGGGGTGGGGCTCACCTTCCAGCACAGCTTGAGCACGTAAGCCGAGTTGCTTCTCGGGACTGCGAATTGTGATGAGCATCTCGGCCGGGGTGGCCTCTCCGAGAAGCTCGATACGGAAGAGACCCTCCTCGGGAACGATCAATGCCTCCACCTTCTGCTCCGGCCCTTGCGTGCCGTCGAGGTTCCTTCCCTCAACCAGAAGAGCGTAGCCCGCAGGGATTGCCTCGACTCCGGAGACCTCGCGGGTCTCCACGCGGGGGTGCTCTCCGCCGCAGCCGGTCAGGAGGATGATAACGGCGAGAAGCGCGAACGTCGCCGGCCTCACGGTCAACCCGCGCCCGTGGCCGCGACGGCCGTCCGGGCGAACAAGAGCTTCAGGCCGTGACGTGTGGAGGGGGTCACGGAGCCGTCGCATGGGTCATCTCACGCAGAATCTTGGTCCATTGAGCGAAGTCGATGGAAGGTGCCTTGGCCTCATCGACATCGGGGTGCCGCCGGAACTGCCGCAATACGTCGTCTGTCCGGGAGCCTTCTCTCAGCCAGATCCAGATGGTCGCGGGAAAGGGGTGCGCCTCGAGCGACTCCAGAATCTCCGGGCTGTCGGCGAACTCACGCTGCATCTGCCTCAACACCTGGTCTTTGCTGAAGAGCTCCCACTCCTCGATCTCCGGCATCGTGCCGATTTCCTCGCCCAGCATCTTCGCATCTGTGGCGGAGTCGCGCAGGTACAGGTACACGTCCGGGAGATACGCGGACTTCTCGAGCGAGTCCAAGACCTCACGGGGATCCGAAGGGAAGTCGCTGCCGGGGGGTGGGTCCCATTGGAACACAAGAGTCCCGTCGATGACTCCTCGGCGAATGCGCTCCACCTCTTCCGCCAGCGCCTGCCTCTCGGGTGCGAGACTCAGGGGACGGGTGGGCTGCCGGTCGATCCCAAGCGAGAGAAGGTGCTCTTTGGCGGACTCGGGGATCTCCATGAGGGTACCGTCCGCGTTCACGAAGCGGCCGTCACGCCAGAAGAACTCACGACCGCTCTCGGTCACGAAGCGCCCCTCGCCCAGATACCGCCACCACCCATCCACGAGCGAGTCCACGATCGGTTGGGGGATGCCATCGTATTCGGGGGTGCCAGGGCCGTGGGGCCACGAGGACGTGGCGGTGGCGGAGGAGGCCGGGGCGGAGACAGGTTCGGTGGGGCGTGCGGTTGAGCCGGTCGAGGCGACCCCGCACCCGGCCACGAGCGCGACGATGGAGAGGCAGCCGATCAGTGTCAGGAATTCGACCGACCAACCGCGCCACCGACTCATCACCCACTCAGCCTCGCGTCCGCTTCTTCTCACAGCACGTGCCCCTGTCTCTCAAGCTCTGCCCGGACATCTTCATAGGTCACGTCTGGAAAGAGTACTCCTTTGTGGAGGGCCAAGGCCGCCTGCACCCCGCAGGCCGCCCCCACGTTGGCCCGCACCGGTTCCATGCGGCAGGCGGAGTTGTACGCCGAGGAGGTGAGGGAGAGAGCGGTCGCCACGAGAAGCGCCGGATGCCGGTCCGGCCGAGTGGCGGCGAGAGGCACCTCCACGTAGGCACCCCGCTCCGGCTGCAGCGTACCTCTCACCGGATCGTGACGGTCAAAGGCGGCGTAGGTGCCCGAGGCGATGGGATCGGGCACTCCCCCCTCGATCTCCGCCATGGAAAAGACGTGCGCCCCTTGCACCATGACCTCGCCGCGCACGTACGGCCAGGTAGGAAGAGAAGAGAGCCCCACTTTCGGATAATCCTTCTGAATCAGCGCGAGCAGGTGGAGCGCCCGGACCTGGAGCCTCTGCACGATCTCGCTGCGCTTCTCGGGCTCCATATACCAGGTGAAGGCCACGTCCGGGTCGGCCCAGTCGCTCCAGCGCTCGTTGAGTTCGCGGGTGTTGCCGGGAAGTGCATGGGTCATGGACCAGCTCGAAGGGAAGCTCTTGACGGTGGCCTCCGAGAAAGCCTCAGGCACAGCTTCGGGGATGGCCTGAGGGTCGAAGCAAGGGAGAGTCTCCACCGGGGTGGCCTCCCCCTTACCCACCGAGAGTGTCAGAAGCAGGGTGAGGGATTGGGGAGCGGTCGAGAAGAAGTTCTGGCGGCAGGGAGCCTCGGGGCGGGGGCCGGTCGAGTCGCAGTAGGCAAGCGGGCTCTCTCCCAGCTTGTAGGAGGCGCCGAGAAGACGAGCCAGATCGGCCTCCACCGAGGCATCCACGAAGAGGCGGGTGTTTACGCGCACCAGGGTGCCGTCGGCTTCTTCCACCATGAGGAAGCGCTCGCCCTCTCGGTCCGAGGCCACTCGGGGAAGCCCCCTCACGCGGAGCAGGCGCACCCGGCCCCGGGCCGCTTGGGGAAGAGACTCGTCGGAGAAGACCAGGTGGTGGAGCACTTCTTGAGCACAGGCGGGCTCGTGGCTAAGGCGGCCGTTTCTCTGCAAGGGCCAGAGACCTTGCTGTTCGTAGGTGCGGATCACCTCCCGGCGGAAGTCCTCCCAGAAGCCGCCCGCCTGCCCGGGGCGGTAGGTGTCCTCCACCGAGAGACCCTGAACCAGAGGCGACTCAAGATCGGGGGCGAGACTCACCAGGGCCACAGTGAGGTCCTGCGGAAACCGCTCTCCGGCCAGCTTCAGGCCCCGAAGCACCCCGAGGCCGGCCGTGGTGGTGCCGTAGATTACGAGGTCGACTTTCTCTTGGCGGTCGGGCAGAAGAGCCGGGGGCGCGGGGGTGGGAGCAGTCTCCGTAGAGGGGGAAGCTGGGTTGTCTTGCCCGGACATGGTCGAAGAGATGTCCTGTGCAGCCTCGGCCGGTTCCCTCCCATAGGTTGCAGCGAGGAGAAGAACGCCAAGCAGAGCCAGGGTAGCCACCACCCCCAGGGTGACAAGGAGACCCCGGCGGGTTCCACGACGCGTAGCTTCACTTCCGCTCTTCCTCACGCGGACCTTCTTCCGCTGACTTGCGCTACCCCGGGCTCAAGGCACAAGACGATCACTCCAGCTGAGCGATGCGGGATCCAGCGCCAGAAGAATTCGGTATGGATCAGATAGGGAGAACACGGCAATCAAGCTGACTACTTCCGCGAGCTCCCTGTCAATGAGACGTTCAGCGATCTCAGTCCAGCTTATCGAACTGATGTCTTTTCCGTTCGCCGCCCAGTAGTAGGTGTCGTCAAGGGCCCAGTCCGGCCCGCTGACGATTCTGTCGCCCGAGGGCTGCACGTCCGCATAGTCGAAGCGGGCATCCTTGCCCCCATTCCCGTACGTCCAAGCTCCCCAGACGCTCGTCGCCACTGTTGGCTGCGAGCGAATCCAGCTGAGGGCAACGGCGAGTCTCTCTTCCGGTGCCAAGCCAGTCTTGTCGGCAGACCCCTCGCAGGAGGCCAGGAGAAGCGCGAAACCAATGAAAACGAACGCCCCCAGAATCGCAAGGTAGGAAAGTGCTGTCTTCTTGGTTGCCACAACCCGTCTGCCTTTCACGTGAGGCTAGTTCTTGATGATGACCCGCCGACGGGACCTCCTGAGAAGAATGAAGTGGTGCAGGCGAATGGAGCCGCATCCGGTTGATCGAACGCGGCTAGATTCACGTGACGTCTTGTCGTCAATGCTTGACGAGTACGCCCCGTCTATTCTTGCATCATGTTCACGATGAGCTTGGCCATCTCCACCGTCTGCTCAAGATCGAGAGGAGCCAGTCCTTCATGGCCCAGGGGCTCAGACATCACATTGACCACCCAATTATCATGCAGTTTGACCAAGACATGACCGCCGGAATCACCTTCTATCTGTCCTACCCGGGTGGCGAGGGCTCCGGGAATGTCGGCCTCGGTGATGATTGTCTTGGGTATATAGCTCTGCCGCTCCCCAGCCTGGGCTTGCTCTTGCGCTTCCGACACCTCCGGCCACTCGCGGTTGTCCTTGCAAACGGTGATGCAGAGCGTGCCCTGATTGGTTCCGAAGTCCGCCTCCAACTGCTCGATGGGCGCCGTCATGAAGGCGATATCTATCACCGGATCGGGAACGTTCTGCCATTCGGCCGCATAGTAGAGGATAAGAGAGGGGTAGAGCGCGGCCACGGCCTCGGCCATACGGCGGGAGCGTTCGGTCTCGGCCCGGTCGATACAGTCATTGGGATACTTGTTCGTGGTATCCGGCCCGCTTGCGACCGGCGCTGTGCTGGTGGTTGCGTCCTCAGACACCTCCTCGTCCGGGCCGGGCGTGATGTCGGTCGCCGGAGTCGTATCCGTCACCATAGTCGTCGTGGGAACGGATCGGTCTTCTCCTTGGGCCAGCGCCACCGAGAGAAACACGGTGGCCACCAAGGCGATCGTGATGGCGACGCCCACGATGAGGCGTCTGCTTCCGCGCCCCGGTCGCGAGGACTGCTTCTTTCTTATGTCTCGATTGGTCATCTTCTGCCTCCTTTGGACAGAGCCTCGAAATGTGCCACAGAAGCGTTCATGCTAGCTCGGCCCCCAAGCAGTGAAGCTCGTCCAGTACGCGTTGTTGTAGTTCGGGATGCCCCAACGGTGGGTGCTCATGTTCTTTCGCCAGTAGGCGCCCGGCAGTCCGGCATAAGTCTTGTGATAGTCGTAGCCGCCACTGTAGCTATTCCACACCATGTGCCAGGCCAGCATGTCCCAGGTGTTTCGCCCCACCACGCCATCGATGGAAAGCATGTGATCCTCTTGAAAGTCCTCTATCGCGCTTTCGGTGGCCGCTCCGTAGATACCGTCGTTGCTGCCGGGACTGTAGCCCAGAGCAGTCTCTGTACACCCACGACATAGTCACAGGAGCGCATGTAGAGACTCGCATTTGCGCCCAGATAGCTGAATTCTTTCCAGGCGGGCCAGTACATACCGTACTGGTCATCGGGGTCTTGGTAGTACGCGAGCCCATTCTGAACTGAGTAGGTCGGGTAAACCACACCCTCTTGGGCTTGTGCTCTACTCTGGTTCGCAAGAACCATGCATATCGCCAGAGCGACTACCGCCAAGGCCATCACGCCTATCACGGCTTTGCGCTCCATTGCATTTGGCTTGGTCACCACTTCCTTCTGGCCTCCCTTCCAACGTACCGGCGATTCTCATTCGAATCGCCCGGAACAGAATCGTGGGTTAGTAGCCGCAATCGGTTCTTCTCTTTTCCTCTCACCTCCTCAAGATCGCCTCCGGTATCACGTGCCACTACGCCTTAAGAGGCTTTGTGGTAGTTGTCATACCTCCTTTTCTCAGGAGGGCGTACTTGCACTTAGCGTGGAATCTGGAGGTGGGTTCTTGCACTCTGAGTGACTGTGGCGTCCCCGTGCTTCGGTCCCCGGGCAACCTGGCCTATCCAGATGCCCTCGATGGCTGAGCCGTCGGTTATGGGGTCTGTTACCGCAGAAGACCCTCCACTGCAGCCAGCTAGAAGAAGGGTTAGAAAGCTAAGGTATATTGCACGCCACTCACTCCGTAGTCAGGATAGGCTCTGTTTCGAAGAGAAAGCCAATTGTATAGACCACCAGGACCCGTATAACTTGTATTGTATGTCCCAAGGGCATTGCTAGATGGTATAGATGGCGCGGTGTAGTTCGGACCGCTTAGTATCCTCCAACCATTCTGAAGTGAGGTGGGTGCAGAGAAGCTATATGGGTGTTTTGCGTAGTAAGTTACCTGGGTACCACTCCACGAATAGTCGGTGATAAAAGTGGACCAATTGACGTTGGTGCCTAATGAGTTCTTGATTGCTGACCCAATTCCAATATGCCCATTGCCGCTGCTTAAAGCCTGGCGCTGGTCGGCGTCGGGTCTCTCAATAGCAGGCAGTGGCTCCCAACCTCTGGCTTTCAGGGCTGCTTCAAACTCCTCTTCGTTGTCATAAGTAGCTACTACTGGCTCACCGTTCTCTCCAACTTGAATGATACCCGCGCTGTAGCCATTTGGAGAAGTGAACCCAGCAGAGCCATGTACACTGCCATCAGGCAGTATTTCCCACTCTGTTATTGTGCAAAGGCGTGGATCACTATCGCCTCTGGGATAAGTGACATTAGGCACCTCAGCCAATGCAGTTCCTGCAAATAGCACAGAGAAGACTAATGCGACAAGAATTACGAGATTAGCGCGCTTCTTCATGCCTAGCTCCTATGTAGGGTGTTCTGCAACGTTCATTGTCTCGGGTTGCATGTATCAGCTGTATCTTATCTAGCTATACTGTCACCTCCTTTCCTTACCGCCCATCAGCGTTGCCCAGATCTTCAGCCCAGGTGCTGGGTTGCTCCCCCGGTGACGCCAGAGGCGACGGTTGGGGAAGGGTAGGAATTGCTGACGATAACCCTCCCACTGTCACCCGATCCCTCTCGCGTGAGGCTTCGCAGGCGCTCGGCCCACTGGCCGTAGTCCATGGTCGGGGGGCGCACCTCGTCGACCTCGGGGCGGTCGCGCAGTTGATCGGCTAGGGCCGGAGCCTGCGTGTAGTCGGTCAGCCAGACTTCCAGGCTGGCGGGTAAGGGATTGCCCGGCAGGCTGGAGATGATCTCGGGATGGTCCGCGAAGCTCTCCTTGAGCTTTTGGAGGGCCTCGTCTTTGCTCACGAACTCCAGCCTCGCCACGCCGGGCATGGCTGATATCTCGCTTCTTAGAGCAGTCGCGTCCCCAGCGCTATCGCGCAGGTACACGGTGATATCGGGCCCGAGGAGCGACTTCTCCAGTGAATCCAACATCAGCATGGGGTCGGAGGGTAGATCCTCCCTCGCCGCCTCCGAAGCGGTCCACGCGAAGATCAGTTCGCCTGACTTCACGCCCTCGCGGGTACGTTGGATCTCCGCCCACAACTCGGCCTTCGCTCCCGTAAGAGTGGTGGCTTCACGGCTGGTCGGATCCGGTGAGCCCGTGCCCGTTGCGCCCGGACTCATGCTGTCGTCGGTGAGCACCATCCCCTCGTCCTGACCCACCCGCTCCATAAGCGCGTTCACACCGAAGCCCCCTGCGACCAGAAGCGCGACAACAGCCGCACCAATGGCCCACGCCCGAATACGCGGACCTCGCTGATACCTCCGCCTCTTCGCTGCGCATCTCTCGCCCAGTTCCCGGTGGAAGGCGCCCCCGTCGACTGGGGGCGCGAGCCGACGGATGGCATCACTTAGCTCAGTGTCGCTCACAGGCCTGTTCATGATTGGGCCTCCATACTTGATCGAAGTGCTTCTCGTGCTCGAAAGAGATGACGGTCGACAGTGCCTCGGGAAACACCCATCACCTGGGCGACTTCCTCGGTAGACATGTCCGCCAGGTAGTGGAGGGTGGCGGCGGTGCGCTGGCGGCGCGGAAGCGCGCTGAAGGTGAGAGCCAGTTCCGTGTCCGCCAGGCGCGGCTCGGTCCAAAGACCGGTGCTCATGCCCTGCAGGCGTTCTGTCAGTCGTCTGCCGCGGACGACGATTCGGCGGTAGTCGCTGCAGCGGTTGAGTGCGACCCGATAGAGCCAAGCGACCGGGTCACGTAGGTCGCCCACAGTATCCCAGCGCAAGTAGAGCTTGAGGAACGCATCCTGGGCAGCGTCCCAGGCAAGCTCCGGGTCCTTGGAGATAAGCGAGAGGCTCCGCACCAACCGCGCGGAGTGCTCTTGGACGAAGCTATCGAAGCTTCCGTTAGGGCCTTCCGCAATAAGGATAAGCACACCTCCGTCTGTGTCGACTCCTCGATCACATCGCCAAGGACGAGCGAGTACTGACGCCGTTCAGAACCACCCTCTACTATGGAGACGTCTGGAGGGTACCTTCTTCTTGACACGGGTTGCAGGAGCAAGACAACAACCTCGGCGGCGTTGGGCGCTCTGCCACTGTCTGCAGAACTGCTCGCTCGGCTTCACCGAGAATGCGAAGGCTGCTGGAAAGCAGAGCAGTTTGCCCGCCTTCGATCTTTCAACCCGAGTGGGCAAAGGACTCAATATACGAGGTGTGTCAGTATCTCCCCGGATAGCGCATCGATGTAGATCGTCGCTCTGATCTCACCCCGGGGATGAGTTCCGCCCAACTTAACGATCCAGACAAGCATCTGCTGCCCATTGGTGATAGCCGGCGCGTCCGTCTCGACAAGCTCTGCACTTCTCACCGTGACCTTGATGTCGCCTGGAGGCACGACATCTGTCGGCACTACATGCGGATGCTCAGCCTCAAAGTCCTTCGCGATATCGAGTGCCTGCCCCCAGGTTATGGCTGGCGACACCAGGCTCGCCGCAGTCTCCGCAAACGTGTGGTCATAGACCAAAGCCCCGCCCTCAGTGATGAGCAGTACGCGCACCTGCTCGTACTTCATCACGCCCTTGTACTTATCCGCCAGGGAGACAAGCTTCTCGGCAATCCCCTGGTAGACGGCCGGGTCTTGGTCCGGCGCCACCCGCGCCTTCACCGTGAGTTCGCGCGGCATCCATGGTGCGAGCGACCCGAGCTGGAATGTCTCTGCCTGGATGCCTGCCACATAGGCATCAGAGCTAAGCCAAGAAAGCACATGGTCGGGCATAGAGGGTGGCTCTTCTGTCGGCGACGGCAACAGGCCATGGGCGCGAGCGATCAGCGCGGCGGCCTGGATTCTGGTGACGCTCGCCTCGGGCGTGATGGCAGCACCCGGGGGTCTGAGGACGTTGATATCAAGCGCCATGGCTATTTCTTGCGGGCGTCGCACCTGGTGACTGTCTGCGAAAGGAGCGAGCAGCTGGTTCACCCGCTCGGTGGTGTACGCGGAGTAGTCGAAGGTTGAAGGTTCCGTCTTGGAGAGATAGCGCATGAGGATGGTTACGGCCTGTTCGCGGGTCACCAGATCGTATAACCCGAAAACGGTCGCTTCCGTTGAGGAAGGAGCCGTGTATCCCTGGATGAGCCCAACATGGAACGCGGTCTCCACCCAACCGTAGTAGGGAGAGTCACGAGGGACATCGGTGAAGTGCTGGTACACATTGCCTATATAGTCGGGAAATATCCGGAAGTAGGACAAGGCGAACCGGACGAACTGACCCCTCGTCATGCACTTCCCCGGAGGCCAAGTGTGGTCGGGGTACCCGTTCGACATCGAGCCGATGTCGTCCTGCGTCAGCCCATAGTTCGCCAGGAGGTCATCGGGTAGATCGGTCCACAGCGGTGATGCCTTAGCCGCGGTCGGCGTCCCTGAGAACATCACTAGCAGCGCGAAGAGCGATACCGCAGCCGCTAGGATTACCTTGCGAATGACTGACATGATCTGCCTCCTTCTGTGTGCTCGGCCGACAACGGCCCCGAACTGCCTCGCCGAGGTCATTGCTTGGTTGGGACAGTGTCGGCGGTCGTGTCGGGCGTCATGGATGTGGTCGTCTCCGTAAGATCGAAGTCCCGCGACTCGATTATGTGGTCCTTGATCAGCTCTCCGGGTGGCGCGTCGGAAAGCTCCACCCTCAGCCGGCCTTCCGTGTAGTCGGCTGCTCCATATTTCTCAGCAAGATCTAGCGCATGCTCGAAGATGACGTCGTTGGTCGCCCGGGCGGCATGGTCGGAGTCGACCATAATCCACACTTTCGTGATCAACGTGCCTCCCTCTTGGTCCGTGAAAACGATGGCGGTTTGGTAGCCGTCACCGGAGAGTTCCTCCATGAACGATAGTTGTGACGGGAAGAGCAGCGTCGACGAAGTAGTAGTTTCCGGCACGTTCTCACTCACTTCGGTGGTCCCGGGAGACGACGACGTTGTTGTCCCAGTGTGGCTTCCACGTGTTGTGGTGGCAGTTCCGGGTCCGACCCCGGTCGGCCCGGCCGTCACCTCCACCGAGGCCATCTGGGTACCGCCCCCGAAGAGCCCAAGAGCTGCCGCCGCAAACAGAGCGACAACTATGACGCTCGCGCCGACTGCCACCGCCGTGATCATGGCCCGTCGCCGACGCCGCAGCGGCCTGGCGGAGCCAGAGGGCAGCTCGTCCGCCAGCCTTACCTGCAACCGTGCCCATCCATGATCGGCATCCACATTCGGCAGGTTGTCTTGGAACTGCCGCCGCAGATGCTCGTCGGTCATCTTGCTCTCGCTCATGATTCCACCTTGAGCTTCATGCGTAACGTCTCTCGCGCTCGAAAGAGATGACTCTTGACGGTGCCTTCAGAGACTCCCATGGCCTGAGCGGTCTCCTGTTGTGAGAACCCCGCGACGTAATGGAGAGCCGCGGCCTGTCGCTGACGGTCGGGCAACTCCTTCAACGCTTCGAGAAAGTCCCACTCCGGCTCCCAGACGATGTCCTCGGCTTCAGCTACCGTGCGAGGCTGGGTCTGCCAGAACCTGAAAACTCGGAGCGAGCGACGCCTGTAGTCGCGACAGCGGTTGAGCGCCACGCGGTAGATCCAGCCAACCCGATTCTCATAGTGCGACACTCGCTCCCAGTCAAGATGAAGCTGGAGAAAGGCCTCCTGAGCCGCATCCGCCGCCGTCTCTCTGTCGAGCGTGGTAAGACAGAGCGTCTGCACTAGACGGGGGTAATATCGCCGGAACAACGATTCGAAGTTCTCGTCCTCTCCGCAACCGCTCAGACCGTCCAGGCTGACGCCGCTATCTGGCTTGCCTTGATCCGTGGCTACTCCCTTGCGGTCTGTCATCTGTCAATAGAACGTTCAAGAGAGGGGGAAGGTTTACAACCAAGCGCGCCTAGCTGCTCAGGAAGAGATGGAGCGCCGCTTAGGTCAGGGTGCTGTTGCCCAGTCCGGCTCCCCGGATTCAGCCTACTGCGGCCGAGCTCCTTCTGCCAGCCGACGTCCCTACTTCGGAACCATTGGCGCGGAATTGCGAAACCCGCCTCGCCGGATCCTTGGGCCACGCCTCGAGCACCCGCAACATGGCTCTCTCCCCCATGCGGTGCGACGGTGAGGAGTCCCCCGGGGGAGCTGGCCGCGGGCTGCCCCGGAGAGCGACAAGTACCAGTGCACAAGCTCATCAAGAGCCGGCTGATAGCGCATCCTTCTCTTCCATTGTCCGCTCTCAAGCGCCAGCGGCATCAGGTCTTCGAGTTCACCTGCCCCACCTGTGCCGGGTGGCTCGCCTCCATGCGCCGCATGATCTCTTCTGAAGAGAGAGGCGACCTCAGGCTGAGTATGAACGAAGGTGGAAAGGGATTGCGGTTGGCCCCGTCCATAAGACGGATCCCGGCCACCTCGGAGAGCCGATCGAGTCTCTGCGTCTCGCTCACGTAGATAACGCCTGCCACCTCGGACCAGGAGCGCATCTCGGCTTCCATCCTCTGCCGGTCGTCATCGGCGGGGACGCCGTTTAGCCAGATGGAGGCGTCACCTTCCGGCACGGCGCGTAGCTGCGGGTAGACCTTGGCGCCCGCGATACCGCCGACGAGGAGCACGACAAGGACGAGGCAGACGAGCTGAACAAGGTTGACATCGATCTTACGGTTCACAGGCGTCCTTTCTTGTCGTTCTCTGGTGCCTTGATCGTGGCCTACGGGTGGAGGCGGGAAGCGATCCCTCATGGAGCATGGCCATATCCGCCTCCGAGGACCGGCCGATCCGGATCCCTTCTATGGCTTGAGCCTTTCGTGAAGGGGTATGTGCCGGAGGCAGTGTCGCCCGCACAGCCTGCCGCCCCAAGATTAGCCGTCGAAACAAGACTGGGAAACCAAGCCATGCTGGTGGAGACGCCGGATCCGGTAGAACTATTGCGGATAGCCTGGAATGTCCGATTTAGACCGCTTGTACCGAGCATGAAGTCCCTGTATTCAGGTCGCCACTCGCAATGGCCTCGGGCATTGCCAGATCGATTACCGCCGCAGGTGTTCCGTTCGTCAACGTCACGGAGAAATGCAGCACCCCGAAACCGTGCGCTTCCGCCGTCTTCTTGACCTGCGCCACGAGACGTTCCTCAATCGCAGCACATCCACTCTCCGACCGATCCGCCCATAGCTCCGTGTCGAGATGCTGTATCTCGGCAAGGTGAGGAATCGCATCTCCACTCACGTCCACCAGGATGACGTCGGCATAGTCCACAGCTATGTACCCTCCCGCCTTTGCCTTCGCGAGTATCCGCGTAGCCAGATCATAGTCCCACAGATACTTGTCCCACTCCCCCGTCTGGATCTGAATGCGGTAGTAAGCTGGATCTTGCCCTGTCTCCGGCACGTAACCGGAATCGGTTACATTCAGACCCGCCGACACCATTTCGTCTACCAGAGCAGAGACCTCACTCTGCGCGGCAGCGACAGCTTGACCGTCCGTGCTGTCATCACCGCCGGTTGCCATCACCACAGCTACTGATCCGGCAACGAGCAATGCGGCCAAGCATGCAATCCACACTGCCTTCTTTCGCCACATGATCATGATCCCTTTCGTTTCGTCCTTGCTCCACAGGATCGAGCTATGTGCGTGGTCTGGCTAGCTTTCCGGGGGATTCTTGCTCGGGCGTGTTGGAGTGCCTCTTCGCTCGAGAAGTCGGTCCGCCACCCCAACCCCAAGAACAGCACCAATCATGATTGCGAAGGTCCACCACTCAGCAGTGACCGATGTGAGTCTTGTGAAGATGGACACCGCTCCCGCGCTCTCTTGGCTTGGGGTTAGTGGCAGTACGAAAAACCCGCTCCCAGTCGTGATCTGCAGCGTGTACGCGAGCAGCAGGAGCAAGAACAACCAAGCGAATCTCCTCTGCGCGCTGCGGGTAACGAACAGGCCAACGAGAAGGAGAAGGCCCAGCATCAAGGATGCGGATGCCCAAAAAGGTAAGTAGACGATCCCAATGTCCCAAGGAAGATCTTGTTGCGCTCTTGGAATGAAGTTCGAGGCAACCAGATGCCAATTCGTGATGATTCCCACCACCGCGACGCCCAGAAGGGCCGCCGCTCCAACACTGCACCACTTCCTGACGGTTCCGGTCATCCTGTTCCTCTCTCCAACCGGTCGCTATTCGCGGCCGATCGCCCGGTGGGGCTCCTCCACTACCGAGTCTGCCATGCCCAGAGTGCGGTCATAGGCATCTGAACCGAGAGGCAGCTCGTTGTAGCAAGAATGCGTGTCGACGCTGCTCCAGGTCGAAGCTCTGTTCTGGCAGGTTTCCTGAACTCCGAGAAACGATCGCCCCGACTTGGCTGCCGGACTCCCGTCTTGACCGAGGGCGTTGGCGCATCCCCCTTTCTCTTGTGCCGTCGGTTCTTGGCCGTACCGCTATGATCTGTCCGGCATCGTCAGAAGGGTGCAAAGTCGTTCGCGTTCGCTTGGCCCTGTGCGTCGCGCGTCCATGTTCAAGGAGGCTTGAGAACAGGCAGCCCCGTGCGTGGACAGCAGGAGCTACTAGAAGAACTTCTCCGGACGCGCCTCCTCGTGTCGGTGGTCAAGTCCATATGTCGTTTCACGTACGGCGTGATGTGTAGGTCAAGATTGCCTGTCGGTCACGCCATGGCCTCACCTCCCTTGGGCTTCACGTGGTCTTTCAGCCGGTAGCTCG